>Ga0265294_10000139_pt1 | contig 84844 bp, 86 predicted proteins | sample MunlanPumphouse3_FD_192504 | JGI IMG/M metagenome (GOLD analysis project Ga0265294, IMG submission 192504) | Groundwater microbial communities from a municipal landfill in Southern Ontario, Canada - Pumphouse #3 | ecosystem: Environmental > Aquatic > Deep subsurface > Groundwater | place...
ACGCATCTCTTTATCATTCACATAACCAAGCGGAGCATAGGCGGGCCAAATACCATTGCGGAGCTTCTGGCGAATACCCCTCCGTATATTTTCCGAAAGATTATCAACATAGTATTTCGATTGCCCTCACGTTAAATTTTCAATATGAGTAATATGAGTAATATGAATCAAACCAAAAAGTCGGGAATTTTAGCGTGGATATTTTTCCTGTGTCTATGAGATAAATCACTCGACCACCATCAACGCTATTTCTCGCCAATCTATCAGGGTGCCACGCTACAATTCCCTCCGCTTCTCCTTCCTCTATGCGCGAGATCATGTCATTGAAAATATCTCTGCCCGGCTCTTTCGCCGTTTTACTCTCCACAAATTCACGGACGATATGCAATCCCTCTTTTCTCGCATACTCCTGCAACTCAAAGAGCTGGGCTTCAATACTCAAAACTTGCCGCTCGGGTTCGTCCGTGGATTTGCGAGCATAGAGGAAAAACTTTTTGGTTTGATTCATATTACTCATATTACTCATATTGAAAATTTAACGTGAGGGCAATCGAAATTAAAAATCGCTTTACATCGCCCGACAGGGCGAACAAAAAGATTGGTTGCAAAACTTTTGCTTTGCTTTGAGCCTTGCTCAAACGAACCACCTCGTGCGCGACCGCGCGCTTTCTCTGTCTCTGAAAAAACCTTGGCGCGTAGCGCAAAAATGGCATTCTGTGTCGCTTCGCGACACGCTCGCTCCTGCCGTTTCGGGCAAAAGTGAAAATTGGCGGAGAGGGTGGGATTCGAACCCACAAGCGGTTTAACCCGCGACGGCTTAGCAAGCCGCTGGAATGCCGTTATCCGACCTCTCCTGTTCTCAACCATGCTATACTAATAATCAGATATTTTCAATTGTTCTTTTCTTTTTCTTCCAATTTTTCTTCCATCTCTTTCAATTTTTCCTTCAACTCAATCATTCTCAACTCTCTACCCACAGTAAGCTTGGTAAATTTCTCAAGATCATCAACTTTCTTTCTTAAATCTTCGGTTCTCTCTTTCACTCGCTCTTCAAGAGTCTTATTAAACTCCTCTAACTCACGAGTTCTGGCTCGAACTCTGATCTCCAAAACCGTCTTGGATGTTTCAGCATCCTCTTGAGCTCCAACCAAACTAAAGAAATATTTCTGAATGTTATGAGTAACAAACATGACAACGAATAAAACCACTCCCATTGATATGATATCAATCGTCGGTTGTAATCCTTCAATTGCCGGATGGAAAATATAGATGAAAGAGTACCCGAGAATCCCGGATATCCCGGCTATCAAGACCGCCGTGATGTTTTTGAAAAGACCTATGATAATGAATATTGACACATATCCCGCAACAACTCCTTGAGAGCTGCTTATTCCAGATATCACCAGCGCCCACGAAGATGTTAAAGAGATCGCTGCCAAAAACTTAACAAGATACGAGTCTTTTCTCCTCTCTATTGTAAAGACCATTGCCGTTAAAGTAAGAAAAAGAATCGTTAAAAGTATCCAATAATGACTCCAATCTATCGGATCGTAGCTAAAAAAAGAAGTTAACGCTTGATAGATGGCGGACACGATAATAAGTCCCGAAAACAAAACTGCTAAGAGTCGGACATCTTCCGCTTCTTTTCTGGCGATAATACTTGATCGATACCTTCCTTCTCCCGAAATCATTCTTTGACAAAAACTCTCTATCTTCTCTTTTCCTTTCTTAGAATCAACGTTTCCGCTTTTAAACAAGCTTGTTAAAAGAATTGAATCCTCAACCTGTCCTCCTCTTTGGCTTATAGCATTGTCAAATGTTGTAAAGAGAATGTAAGCGGAGAAAATGTACCATTCAATCGTCGGCCAAAAAGCAGTAGTTGCAAAGATTCCGATATTCTTCTCTCTCAAGCCCTTTACCTTTGAGATATATCTTCTCATCGGAAGAGATACTTTAGTCCAATTTGGACATCCCAATATTACACTGTCATATTTTGAAACATCTTCTATCTTCAAATCTTTAATTTCCACTTCCGATCTAAAGATGCGTAAGAACTGCCACGCCCAAAAACCTCTCTCTTTCTTGGGCTCAATAACTTCCACATCAACCTGGTGTCCTTTCTCTTTTAAATTCCTCTCAATCGCCTCAGCGACCTTCTTTGTGGAGCCACTTCTTGAATGGTAGGCTATTAAAATATTCATCTTTTTTGCTTTCTTTCAATATAGCAAATTAAGGTGATTTATGATAGATTGAGGTCAAGGTGCCCATAGTTTAGCGGATAGAACGCCGGCTTGCGGAGCCGGAGGTCGCAGGTTCGATTCCTGCTGGGCACACATGAAGCTTAATGCACCGGTAACAAGCATTCCTTACATCGGAGAGGCTTATCAAAAGAGATTGGCCAAATTAAACATACACACGGTAGAAGATCTTCTGCTGCATCTGCCTCATAAATACGAAGACTTCTCCTCTGTGATAAATATTGCAGACGTTAAGCCTGATAATAATTGCACTATAAAAGCCAAAATCTCCAAGATCGAAAACAAAAGGATCTTTAAGAGGAAAATGGTTTTAACTCAAGCGACTGTTGAAGACGATACCGGGGTGATGAATATCGTATGGTTCAATCAAGGATATCTGCTCAACACGGTTATTGAAGGTGAAGAGTTTTTCTTGTCAGGAAAAGCATCTCATAGAGGAAAGAAGCTCTATTTAATGAACCCGATTGTTGAAAAAGTAAATGGTGATCTCATTCACACCGGAAGAATAATTCCCATATACCCGGAAACAAGGGGTTTAACTTCCAAATGGTTAAGGTTTGTAATCAAAAACCTGCTTGATCGAGTTGAGGGAAAGATTGACGAGATTCTTCCTCCTAAATTAATAAAAGAGTGCGACCTTCTTGGAAGAAGAGACGCTATTGCAAAAATTCACTTCCCGCAATCAGTAAATGATTACAAGAAAGCTAGGCGCAGATTATCGTTTGAACAGATATTCTCAATCCAACTGTCAGTTATAGAAGAGAAGATCAGAATCTCCCAAGAAAAAGCAGTCTCAATTCCCCTTAATGTGGATGCGGCACAAAAATTAGTCTCTCTTCTTCCTTTCAATCTTACCGATGCTCAAAGGAAATCCGCTTGGAGAATATTGAAAGATTTAGAGAAAAAATATCCGATGAATCGTCTCTTAGAAGGAGACGTCGGATCAGGTAAAACCGTAGTTGCCGCTATGGCGATAGCCAATGTGATCAAGGCCGGCTACCAGGCGGCTTTCATGGCTCCAACCGAAGTCTTAGCCAAACAACATTTTCGTGAAGTATTCAATATCTTAAAAGATCTTAATCTGAATGTCGGACTTCTGACCGGCAAAGAAGATAAATATTATTCAAAAAAACTAAAATCCGATTTCATTGAGATCTCTCGCAAAAGACTTCTTGAGAAAGTTCTCTCGGGTGAAATTGATCTTTTAATAGGAACTCACGCTCTAATTCAAGACAAGGTGAAGTTTAAAAACTTAGCTCTTGTTGTATTAGATGAGCAGCATCGTTTTGGGATTAGACAGAGAGCAAAGCTCGTATCACGGGATGCCAAGGATAAAAGGATACCTCATCTTCTTTCGATGACCGCCACACCGATACCGAGAACATTAGCTCTGACGATTTATGGCGACCTTGATATTTCAATAATCGACGAGGTTCCAAAGGGAAGAAAAAAGATAAAGACCAAAGTTGTATTACCAAAAGATAGAGACGAAATCTATTCTTTTATCAGAGATCAAGTTTCGGCCGGAAGACAAGCCTTCATTATCTGCCCGAGAATAGAGCCGTCTGATGACACAAAAAAAGAGTCGGTTTGGTCCAAAGCTAAGGCTGTCAAAGAAGAATATGACAAACTGTCAAAGAAGATATTTCCCGAATTTTCAATAGGGTTGATTCACGGAAAACTGGGTATTAAAGAAAAAGAGAGAGCTATGGATGCTTTCAGGAGAGGAAGAACTAATATCTTGGTCTCAACTTCAGTTGTTGAAGTCGGAATAGATGTCCCCAATGCAACCGTTATGCTGATTGAAGGAGCTGATCGTTTTGGATTGGCCCAGTTACATCAATTAAGGGGTCGAGTCGGAAGAGGAGAATTTCAATCATTCTGTTTTCTAATCCCGGAGTCGTTTTCTCCCAAAACAAAGAGACGTCTCAGTGCAATAGAAAAATCTCGTGACGGGTTTGAGCTTTCAGAAAAAGATCTCAAGCTCAGAGGTCCTGGAGACTTTCTGGGAACTCGCCAATGGGGTGTTCCCGACTCCGTTATGAAATCTTTAACCGATCTTAAATTAGTTGAGACGGCTCGCGAGGCAGCCATAAAACTGTTAGAAGAAGACTCTTCTCTTAGAAAATACCCCTCGTTGAAGATGAGGAGTAAAGAATTGAGAGCAAAGATGCACTTGGAGTAAGCTTGCGACCCTACGGGGAGTCGAACCCCGATTGCCAGGTTGAAAACCTGATGTCCTAACCATTAGACGATAGGGTCTTTTGAGTTGCGATTATAACCTAAAAATTGAAAAAGGGCAAGAAAAGAGATATTATGATTGACATGAGAATACTATCTATTGAAACTTCCTGCGATGACACTGCTCTGTCTGTTGTTGAGTTAGTAGATGATAAAATTCCTTCTTTTAGAGTAATACAAAATCTTGTATCGTCTCAAACTGAAATTCATCGCCAATGGGGCGGGATACATCCGTCTTTGGCGAGAAGAGAGCACCAAAAAAATCTCCCGATTCTTTTGAAAACAATCCTCAAAAAAGGATCCCAAATCGTTAAAGAGGAAAGAGTAAGAGATCTACTAAAAAGAGAAGACAAGATGATTGAGCCTCTTTTGGAATTGTTGGAAGAAACCGAGAAGCCGGAGATTGATCTGATCGCTTTAACAATCGGCCCGGGTCTCGATCCTTCGTTGTGGACCGGAGTTAACTTCGCCAAGGCTCTCGCCTTACAATGGGATGTTCCAATTGTTCCGGTAAATCATATTGAAGCTCATCTTTACATATCACTTTTCTCTTTCAAAGATCCGCTTCTTGAGTTTTGTGCATCGAAAGATGACTTTCCCGCCATCGGATTGATAGTCTCGGGAGGTCATACTCAATTGATCCTAATGAAAAGCCCAAAGGATTATCAGATTATCGGTGAGACCAGAGATGATGCTGCCGGAGAGTGCTTTGATAAAACTGCTCGAATAATCGGTCTTGGTTATCCCGGGGGACCGGAGATATCAATCGCGGCTAAAAAATCAAGAGGTACAACTTCCCCTTTGCCTCGCCCCATGATTGATCAAAAGAATTACGATTTCAGTTTTTCCGGGCTTAAGACCGCTGTTCTTTACAGGTATAAAAAAGAGTCTAATATTAACATCGAAAACGAAGCAAAAGAGATACAACAAGCGATTATTGATATCTTGGTAACCAAAACCGTTGCCGCAAGTAAAGAATTCGGAGCAAGAAGTATCATTGGCGGAGGCGGAGTAATATCAAACGATCTCCTAAGAGCCGAGCTCTCCCAAAGATCCGACGTTAAGACATTCTTCCCTGCTAAAGAAGGACGAACCGACAATGCTTTAATGATAGCGGTTACCGGCTACAGAGACAGAGAGAAAGCGGTTGATTTTGATAAGATAGAAGCAATTTCTAATTTAAGAATTTAATATGAAAGATATTGAAAAACGTTATGTCCCCGCGGACAATGAGAAGAAAATATACTCTATTTGGGAAAAGAGCGGTTTCTTTAATCCCGACAACCTTCCAGGAAAAAGAAAAGAAGCTTTCACGATTATAATGCCACCACCGAACGCCAATGATCCTTTGCATATGGGCCACGCGGTCTTTATCACCTTAGAAGACATAATGATTCGCTATAACCGAATGAATGGTAAAAAAGCACTCTGGCTTCCGGGAAGCGACCATGCCGGATTTGAGACTCAAGTGGTTTATGAAAAGAAATTAGCCAAACAAGGACGTTCGCGATTGGATATGAAGAGGGAAGATTTCTATAAAGAGGTGCTGAAATACACTAATGAAAACAAGAAAATCACCAAAGAGCAGATGAAAAGGATCGGGGCTTCAGCTGATTGGTCAAGAGACACATTCACTCTTGATAAAGATATCATAGATAGAGTCTATAAAACATTTAAGAGGATGGTTGATGACGGCTTAATATATAGAGGCGAACGATTGGTAAACTTCTGTACTCATCATAGAACCGCGTTTTCCGAACTTGAGATAGAGCGAGTGGAAAAGAAAGATCCTCTCTATTATATGAACTACGGTCCGATAAAGGTTGCCACTGTTAGACCCGAAACTAAGTTTGGAGATACCGCTATCGCAGTTCACCCTCAAGATAAAAGATATCAGAAATACATTGGAAAAAGTGTAAGAGTTAAAACATTGATCGGTGACAGAGATATTGTGGTGATATCAGACAAGACTGTTGATCCCGAGTTCGGAACGGGAGCAGTTAAGATCACTCCGGCTCATGACTTTAACGACTTTGAAGTTTGGCAAAGACACAAGAAAGAGATGCCTGAACCGATTAAAGTTGTTGACGAAACTGGAAGGATGACCGAAGTTACCGGCCCATACAAGGGGTTGAAAGTGGATGAAGCTCGTAAAAGAGTTGTGGTCGATATGGAGAAGGCTGGATTAATAGACAAAATTGACAAAAATTATCAACACTCGGTCTCTGTCTGTTATAAGTGTAAGAAAACGATAGAGCCTCTCTTGAAAGAGCAGTGGTTTATCAAGACAAAACCTTTAGCCAAGCCGGCTATTCAAGCAGTCAAAAACAAGAAGATTCTTTTTGTTCCCAAAAGTTCCCAAAAGGTTTACTTTCACTGGTTGAGAAACATCAATGATTGGAATATATCAAGGCAGAATTGGTGGGGCATACCGATACCTGCTTGGAAATGTTTGGATTGCAAGAGTGATAAATGGATTATCACCGATGGCAAAAAACCGGAAGAGTGCCCTTCGTGCAAAAGCAAGAAAATAGAGAGGGATCCCGATGTTTTTGATACTTGGTTCTCATCAGGTCAATGGCCGTTTGCTACATTGAGATACCCGGATAACTCGGATTTCAAAGAATTCTATCCGACATCGGTAATGGAAACTGGATATGACATACTTTTCTTCTGGGTAGCAAGAATGATAATGTTAGGAATCTATGTCACGGGAAAAGTTCCTTTTAAGGTTGTCTATCTTCATGGATTGGTAAGAGATCAAGATCGACAAAAGATGTCTAAATCAAAAGGCAATGTGATAGATCCTTTGGCGGTCACGGAGATTTACGGAACCGATGCTCTTCGCATGGCTTTGATTGTCGGAAACATGCCCGGAAAAGACATTATAGTTTCCGAAGACAAAATCCGTGGTTATAGAAATTTTATAAACAAGATCTGGAATATATTCAGATTCCTGAATTTCAATACGGAAGATTACGATCCTGCAAAAACCGTCAAACTGACACCCGATGACAAAAAGATATTGAATGAATTCAATAAAGTGATAGACAAAACAACTCGAAATTTAGATGCTTTTCGATTTTCTCAAGCCGCTGAAGATCTATATCATTATTGTTGGCATACTTTTGCAGATAAGATAATCGAAGATTCAAAAGATCTTTTACAAGACAAAAAAACGAAGTGCTCGAGACAACGCTTATTGGTGGAGATAATGGGAGATATGATGAGACTTCTTCATCCTTTCATTCCTTTTATCACCGAGAAAATTTATCAAAATCTGCCTCTTAGAAAAAAAACGCCTCTGCTTATGGTTGATAATTGGCCAAAAGCTAAATGACAATCATCCTATTTATATTTCTTTCAATAATTCCGAGCTTGATATGGCTCGCCTTCTTTCTTAAGGAAGATCCATATCCCGAACCGAGGAAAGTGATTTTAAAAACATTCTTGATTGGTATTCTCTTCGCTCTTCCCGTTATTGCCATCTGTCTAACGATCGAATTTCTTATGAGATTTGTCGGGATATCTTTTGAAATGTCTTCTTATGTCGGTATTATTTTTCTCTCTCCAGTAATAGAAGAGCTTTCTAAATATCTTGCATTGAAATCTTCCGCCTTCAAAAGCTCTTACCTTGATGAGCCGGTTGATTTTATGGTCTATGCGATTACTGCGGCTCTCGGTTTTGCGGCCATGGAAAACCTTATCTTCTTGTTCCCCGGAAGAGAAATTCTTACCGGTAAAATCCCCTTCTTCTTTATTCAAGAAATGATGATGGGAAGTGCCATAAGGTTTGCCAGCGGGACACTGCTTCATGCTTTATCGTCGGGGATTGTCGGGTTCTTTCTCGCCCTTTCGGCTAAACATATTAAGAAGAGATTTTGTTATATCGGACTTGCTTTGTCGATACTGTTGCATGGTTTTTATAACTTCTCTATAATAAGTAAAGGAGCTGATGCTTCTTTATCAATCATGACGCCGGTGATTTTGATATCAGCCTTTATTGTTATCCTTTTCTTCTTTTTCATGATTAGAAGATTATCGAGCGTTTGTTATATTCAAAATCAAAAAACAAAAAATGAGCAAAGTAATTAAAAATCAAAAAACCCACGAAAAGAAGTGGTCGTCTCCCGAAGGAGAGTTGGCAGTTGACGTTTATCAGACTGATAAAGAGATCGTTATTCGCTCCGCAGTTGCCGGAATAAGATCAGAAGAGTTGGACATCTCAATAGAAGATGATGTTCTTGTAATAAGAGGAAAAAGAGAAAAACCGGCGGAAGAAGAGGGGGCTAATCATTTCATAAGAGAGTGCTACTGGGGAAGCTTCTCAAGAAGAATCATAATACCCGATGAGATTGACCCTTCGCGAGTCACAGCGTCAATGAAAGAAGGGGTTTTGACTGTAAGAATACCCAGAATTGTGAGAGAGCCCAAAAAGCCGATAGAGATAAAGCATGAATAACTTTCTTGTGGGCAGGGTGGGATTCGAACCCACAAACCCATACGGGCAATAGGTCCTAAACCTATCGCGTCTGCCGTTTCGCCACCTGCCCCCTATTATCAAAAAGCCCCCCGCCCCTTTTAGTAGGGAAAAGGGGCTAGTTAATTGTTTTACAAAACTAAACTCCCAATACTCCAGGAAGGAAAGCCGCGATTCCTTTTGCTAATATGGCAATAACAATTGCAACTATAGCATACGTGATTATGTTCTTTCCTTTGGTAGCTGCATCGGGACTTGTTCCGGCAGTAAGAAAGTAATAGGCACCCATTAAGAAGAATATCGCCGATATTCCGAGTAAAAGCCAGAAAGCCGCATTAAATATCTTCTCTACCGCATCTTTAATTGTTACAAGCGGAGCCGTAGTGGTTGATCCTATATCCTGCACCGCCCCACTAACACCTAAGACAGGAAAAACCAATAACGCTACCATTCCCAATATGAATAACTTCTTCATTTTTTTCTTGTATTATCCTTTCGTATCGACCTTTTTAATGCTCTGACTGATTTTAGAAGATATTAAAAAGAAAAGCAACCATGCCCTTGGCCATTATTATAACCAATATGCCTACTAATGTATACACTATTATTCTCTTTCCTCTCTCGATTTGCGCGGGATTTCCCGCCGCAGTAAGAAGATAAAAAGCTGCGATCAGCACAAACATGGGAGCGAGTGCCAATCCGATCCAGAATAGCCCGTTTATTATCCTGTCAAGAAGTTCTTGAAAATTCTGGGATGCGAGAGGATTTACCAACTGAGCTGAAGCAGATGAGACCGAAAGAAAAAAGACTATGATAGATGAAATAATGATTCTTATCATATAGTAATTCTTCTCTTTTTTAAAAACATTGTCAACTCAAAAACTATATACAGATCGCGGAAGCCACCTTATCTTGAGGGGCCAAACGCATAATTCTGACACCTTGTGTCGCTCTTGAAAGTTTCGGAATTAAATCTATTTCACTCTTAATAACATTTCCTTTCCTTGAGATTACAATTAACTCTTCTTCTTCTTTGGTAAGAGTCTTAGACACAACCAAGCTACCCGTCTTTTGAGTGATATTTAACGCTTTTACTCCTACCCCTCCTCTCTGTTGTACTCTGTACTCTTTGAGAAGTGTCTTTTTCCCAAAACCGTTCTCAGTTACCACCAAAAGGAAATCTTCTTTTCCATTTTCGTTCTTTACAACATCCATTCCGACAACTTTGTCTCCTTTTCTCAGCTTAATACCTCGTATTCCCGAAGCGGTGCGTCCCATTCCTCTGACATCTTTCTCTTTAAATCTTATCGATTGTCCGGCTTCCGTCACCATAATAATATCATCATCTCCAGCAGTCTTGCATACATTTTTGAGCAAGTCTCCTTTTCTCAACTTAATCGCTATAAGCCCGGATCGTCTGATGTTCTTAAAATCTTTCAGCAGGGTCTTTTTGACAACTCCTTTTTCCGTTCCCATTACCAGATACTTTATATCCTCTTCTTCGTCTTCTTTACTTAATGGAATCACCGAAAGAACCTTTTCTTGTGAAGATATCTCAAGGAAGTTGAAAATTCCTCTGCCTCTGGCAACACGCGTAGCTTCGGGAATCTCATAAGCGGGGATCCTGAAAACTTTACCCGAATCGGTGAAAAAGAGAAGCGAGTCATGAGTCTTGGCTTCTATAAAGTGTTCTACAAGATCGTCTTGAGTCGTCTTCATTCCGAGAATACCTTTCCCTCCTCTCTTCTGAATCTTGTAAGTTTGAGGGTTGATTCTCTTAATATAGCCTCCGTTGGTAATGGTAATTATCGTGGTTTCCAAGGGAATCAAATCTTCTTCCGATATCTCATCGAGTTTTTGTATGTGAACCTTAGTCTTTCTCTCATCACCGAAAGCCTCTTTTGCTTGGATTAACTCTTTCTCCACTATAGATTCCACTTTCTTGGGGCTCTTTAATATGGCTGTTAATTCTTTAATCTCTTTTAGCTTCGCCTTAAGTTCATCTTCAATCCTTTCTCGTTCCATTCTGGCCAATTGATGCAACCTGATCTCAAGAATTGCATTCGCCTGTATTTCGGTGAGCTTGAATGACTTCATTAAATTCTTCTTTGCATCTTCCTTGCTTTTTGACTCTCTGATTATTTTTATGCACTTGTCGATGTTTGTTAAAGCGACAACCAACCCCTCTAAAATATGAGCTCTCTCTTTAGCCTTTTCTAATTCAAACTTTGTCTTTCTGTAAGTAACGTCTTTTCTGTGGTCAACATAATAGGAAAGAGCCTCTGATAAGCTTAGAGTCCTTGGCTGAATACCGTCAACCAGAGCTATCATATTAAGATGAAATGTCTTCTGAAGGTTGGAGAATTTATAGAGTCGATTTATAATTTTCTTGGGGTGAGCGTCCGCTTTGAGATCCAGTGTTATTCTTAATCCCTCCCTGTCAGATTCGTCACGAATATCTTTGACTCCGTCAATCTTCTTATCGGTTACCAACTTGGCAAATTGTTCGATCATAGTGGCCTTATTGACTTGATAAGGGATCTCTGTGATTACTATCTGTTGGTTTCTCCCCTTCTCGACGACATCAACCTTGCCTCTCACAACAATCGGTCCTCTCCCTTGAGAGTAAGCTGTTATTATCTCTTCTCTGTTATATATTTGGCCTCCGGTGGGAAAGTCCGGCCCTTTGATAAATTCGAACAGATCTTCTGTTGTTGCTTTTGGGTTTTTTATTATGTAAATGGCCGCATCAATAACTTCCGATAAATTGTGAGGTGGTATTGAAGTCGCCATACCAACCGCAATTCCCAAAGTTCCGTTTATCAAAAGATGAGGAAGCGGTGAAGGAAGCACTGAAGGTTCTTTGTGTACTCCGTCGTAATTGTCAACAAAATCAACCGTATCTTTTTCAATGTTTTTGAGCATCTCTTCTCCGACTCGAGAGAGCCTTGCTTCTGTGTATCTGTAAGCTGCCGGAGAATCTCCATCAATTGAACCAAAGTTTCCTTGACCGTCAACTAGTGTATAACGAAACGAGAAGTCTTGAGTCATTCTCGCCATCGCGTCATAAACCGACATATCTCCGTGAGGGTGATATCTTCCAAGGACCGATCCAATAACATTGGCCGATTTACGAAACTTAACGGAATGTTTCAAACCGTCTTCGTACATCGTATAGAGTATTCTTCTCTGTACTGGCTTCAATCCGTCTCTTACATCCGGAAGAGCTCTCGAGATTATAACCGACATTGCATAGTCGATATAACTCTCTTGCATCTCTTCTGTAATCTCTCTGGATTTTACATAACCGATTTCAGCGCCTTTTGAACCGCTTTTTTCAGATTTACTCATATCAGGCTTTTGAATTTAGTATAACAATTTCAATCCCTTCTCGTCCGGCGAGATCTCTTTCTTTAATGTTGAGTTTGGGAAGTTCCTCTTTTTTATCAACTCCCATAACTTTCAGAAAATCTTTAATATCATCTCTTTTGACCTTAGATCCTATCAAACCGTAATTCATAGGGATTACCATTTTAGGTTCCGTTTGAGCAATAATGGCGGCCGCCCCTTTATGATCCAAAGACCCCTGTCCTCCCACCGGAACCATCAAGATGTCGGCTTCACTTATCGTCTCGATATATTCAGAAGCGATGTCCTTATCATCAAAATCACCTCCGAGATGACAAACTCTTATCTCTTCCGCCTCTATGAAGGTGAAAGACCTGCTTGGAGCATATGATGTTTTTTGAATAAAAACCCCACCAATCTCATACTCGCCCGGATTAGATATTATAAAAGGCTTACCATCAACATTATCGTATTTAACCCCTTCTTTTTCAATCAGTATATCCGCTTTTATTTTCGGAGGCTTTAATCCGATATCTTTGCCAAAAGGCTCAATAACCACCTCTACAGTCTCGCTTTTCTCTTTTTGAACGCTAACTCGAAAGTATGATTCTCCATACCAAAAAATATTCATATGATAAATCTTTTAGAGTCTATACGAGAATAATGCTATCACACCGCTTGCAAAAACTCAACTTTTATTATAGACTCCGTCTATTATGAAAGATCTAATGCAAAAAATAAATACACTCAAAACTCCTAAAGAGGGAGAGATTATAGGCGGCAAGGTTGTTGGGAAAGGAAGATCGGCAGTATACCTTGATCTTGGCATCTTTGGGACGGGAATAATATACGGTAAAGAATACTTGATAGCTCGAGATCTTCTAAGAAACTGCAAAGAAGGAGAAGAAGTTCTCGCAAAGATAATTTCCCTTGAAAATGAAGACGGCTATGTTGAACTTTCAGCCAATAAAGCCGGTCAAGAATTTGCTTGGGAGACTATAAAAGAGAAAAAAGAGAAAGAAGAGTTGATAAGAGTAAAAATATTGGGAGCCAATAAAGGAGGTCTTCTATCTAAGGTTATGAACATTCAAGCATTTCTTCCGGTTTCTCAACTCTCTTCTCAAAATTATCCTAAGGTTGAAGGTGGTGACACAACAAAGATATTGAGAGAACTTCAAAAATTCATCGGAACTGAGATGGATGTAATGGTTCTTGATTACAATCAATCGGAAGAGAAGCTGATTATATCTGAAAAAATCAAAGAGATGGAGCGGGCCAAAGAAGTTTTGAAGAACTATAATGTCGGAGATGTCGTAGATGGTAAGATAACTGGAATTGCTGATTTCGGAGCTTTCATAACATTCGGAGAAGGTTTGGAGGGATTAATTCACATATCGGAGTTGGCTTGGCAAATAATCAAAAATCCTTCCGAGGTGGTGTCTGAAGGTGAAGATGTTAAAGCTAAAATCATTGAGATAAACAACGATCGAGCATTTCTATCTCTTAAAGCGTTAAAGAGCAATCCTTGGGAAAAAATGAAAGGAAAACTTAAGGAGGGAGATACTGTTAAGGGAAAAGTCACTAAAATCAATCCGTTTGGCGCTTTTATTCAATTGGACGAGATAAGCGAAGAAGATGATAAAGTTCAAGGATTGTGTCACATATCCGAATTTGGAACTATGGAAAAGATGTCCGAAGTACTCCAAGTTGGCAACGAATACAATTTTGAGATTATCTCGTTTGAGCCCAAAGAACATCGAATGATACTCAAGCTGAAATAATATTTCAAAGAACCGCTCAAAACTGAGCGGTTTTTCTTATGAAGTGCCCTCGGCAGGAATCGAACCTACATTTGCTCCTTAGGAGGGAGCCGTTTTATCCGTTAAACTACGAGGGCTTTTCAGAGAGTATATAATCTTTTAATCTTGATGACAATCTCTCATATTGCTATCATCAACGATAAGGTCTAAAAAATCACAATAATTATGGATAATAAAATACCAATAACTGAAATAGTTAAAGAAGTTTGCCCTGCGGTTATAACAATCGCCGTTTTGAGAGATCTTCCGGAAATAGAAGGCTTCTATAATCTCCCGGGGATTGCAATCCCGAAAGTGAAAGGTTCAAAAAAAATTGAGACTAAAATTGGCGGCGGATCGGGCTTCATCGTTTCCAAAGAAGGTTTTATTCTTACTTCGGCTCACGTTGTTACAGATCCGGAAGCAAGCTATTCGGTCATACTTGAGCCAGATATCAAATACTCGGCAAAGATACTCTCAAGAGACTTGATAAACGATATCGCCGTGTTAAAAATTGATGGTGATGACTTCCCTTTTCTTAAACTGGGAGATTCCTCTCAAATCAAACTCGGTGAACAAGTGATAGCCGTGGGAAATCCTTTAGGAGAGTTTTATGATACTGTTTCTGCCGGAATTATCTCCGGATTATCGCGATTGATTAACGCTCGATCGGAGTTCTCGGAGAAATCAACTCGCCTTAAAGGACTGATTCAGACCGACGCAGCTATAAATCCGGGCAATTCTGGAGGACCTTTGATAAATATGAGAGGTGAAGTTATTGGTCTCAATACCGCAATGGTAATGGGAAGTCAAAATCTCGGGTTTGCCATTCCGATCAACTATGCCAAGAAAGATTTAGAAGAAGTGATTACTTACGGAAGAGTTAAGAGACCTTTCTTGGGTATAAAGTATATAATTCTCAACAAAGAGATGGCTTCGCAAAATAAGCTGGCCGTATCTTTCGGAGCGCTGATTATAAGAGAAAGATTGGGAGAAGAGGCTGTTGTTCCCGGATCAGCCGCGGCCAAAGCGGGGTTGAAAGAGTTTGATATCATTACTGAAGTTGATAAGGTTCCAATAAACGAAGAAAATTACCTTTCTGATATATTGGATAAGTACAAGATTGGAGACACGATAGATCTTACCGTTGTTCGGGGTAAGAAAAAATCAGAGATATCTTTAAAATTGGAAGAGAAAATATAAGCTGGGTGAGCGACGGGACTCGAACCCGCAACCACTGGTACCACAAACCAGTGCTCTGCCAATTGAGCTACGCCCACCATGCGCTCCCGGCACGACTCGAACGTGCAACCTACTCCTTAGAAGGGAGTTGCTCTATCCTGTTGAGCCACGGGAGCAGTATAGAAAAAGTATATATCAAGAGATTGTCAAAATCAAGCATCAAGGTTGAGTTTTGATTTATTAAGTGTTATAAATACTTTTGTAAATCTAATGAAAAATATTCTTAGCAAAAACATTGTAGCTGTAGTGGCCATCTTTATTTTGTTGGCACTTCTTTTCGGTTTGATACCTTTAGCAGATAAACCCGCCGAAGAAATCTCAATGAGCCGATTGGCCGAGATGCTTGAAAATGAGAGTATTGAAAAGATAATTGTTGTCGGAAACACTCTTGAAATTACTGATACTGAAGGAGCGACATTCACTACTCTTAAGGAGACCGAATCGTCACTTTCAGAGTCTTTGACAAATTACGGAGTATCGCCTGAAAAGATCAGATCCACAGATATTGACATCAAAGAGCCTCAAGATTGGTCTTGGCTCGGATATTTCGTTATCGCATTCCTTCCTCTGATAATCCTCATCTTCTTTTTCTGGTATATGTTAAAACAAGCTAAAGGGGGTGCCGGGGGTATTCAATCGATGGAATTCACCAAAGCAAAAGCTCGTCTTTTCGGTGCTGAAGAGCGGAAAAAAGAAAAAACGACTCTCAGTGATGTAGCGGGATTAAGAGAGGTTAAAGAAGAGCTCCAAGAGATAATTGATTTTCTTAAGAGTCCTCAAAAGTTTCACGCGATGGGAGCAAGAATACCGAAAGGAATATTATTGGTCGGTCCAGCCGGGGTCGGTAAAACTCTATTGGCCAGAGCTATAGCCGGAGAAGCCGATGTTAACTTCTTTCATACCTCGGGATCGACTTTCGTTGAACTTTTTGTGGGAACCGGAGCCGCCAGAATACGCGACCTCTTCTCTACCGCCAAAAAGAGTGCTCCTTCCATAATATTCATTGATGAGCTCGATGCCGTGGGAAGAATAAGGGGGTCCGGAATCGGGGGCGGACATGATGAGAGAGAACAAACATTGAATCAGCTATTAGTCGAGATGGACGGTTTTGAAAAAAACGCCAATATAATTGTGATGAGTGCCACCAATCGCCCCGATGTTCTTGACCCGGCTCTTTTACGTCCAGGAAGATTTGACAGAATGATCACTTTGGACAACCCGGATATCAGAGATCGAGAAGAGATTCTCCAAATTCATTGTAAAGATAAGCCTCTTTCATCTGATGTTAAGTTAAGAGAGGTAGCTGAAAGGACTCCCGGTTTTTCCGGAGCGGATCTCGCCAACGTTGTTAATGAAGCCGCTATATTGGCCACCAGAAAAAATAAGTCATCGGTGGGTCAACAAGAACTATTGGAATCCATAGAGAAGGTTCTCCTTGGTCCCGAAAGAAAAAGTCACATATTATCCAAAAAAGAAAAAGAGGTCAGTGCTTATCATGAAGTTGGTCACGCTCTTGTTTCCACATTTCTTGAGAAGTCCGCTCATGTAAGAAAGATCTCCATCATATCTCGCGGTTCGGCGGCCGGTTATACTTTAAAGATGCCAAAAGAGGATGTTAAGATAAAAACAAAGTCAGAGTTCATGGCTGAAATGGCTACACTGTTGGGAGGATATACCGCTGAAAAAATCAAGTATAAAGAGATATCTTCCGGATCGGCTAACGATCTTGAAAAAGTTTCCATGATGGCCAAAAGAATGGTAAGAGAATTTGGAATGTCCTCTTTGGGTCCCATATCATTTGGTAAGGGAAGTGATACAATTTTCTTGGGGAGAGAAATATCCGAAAGAAACAGCCTCTCTGATAAGTTGTCATCCAAGATAGACGATGAGGTCACGAGGATTATAGCTCAAGCCGAAGCGATGGCTAAGAAAGTCTTGTCGGAGAATAAAAATCTTCTTGAAAAGATTACCAAAGTCTTGATAGAAAAAGAGACGATCGAGAAAGAAGAGTTTGAGAAATTAGTTGGTAAAAAAGCGATGGGCGCATAGCTCAGGGGTTAGAGCATCCGTCTTATAAGCGGAAGGCCGATGGTTCAATTCCATCTGCGCCCACTAAAACATAAGAGAAACCATGTCTCTTTCGAAGACTTAAAGATGAGTTGGATTATAAACCACCTCGACTCATCTCTCCGAATCAAGAGATCTATTTGACAATATGCGCTTTCACTTATAGTATTTAGCATTAAATCGGGTGCTTAGCTCAGGGGTAGAGTGTCTGCTCGACACGCAGAAGGTCGGAGGTTCAAATCCTCCAGCACCCACAATCAATGAATATAGAGATCATCTATCAAGATGACGACCTCATCGTCGTCAATAAGCCGTCCGGAATATCAGTCTTTGCGGAAGAAAAAGGACACGATAAGACTCTGATCGATTTTTTAATTGATTTTTTTCCCGAGCTAAAGAGCGCCGGGGAAGCTCCGAGATATGGAATAATTCACAGATTGGATAAAGACACCTCTGGAGTCCTGTTAGTAGGCAAAAACAACTCATCAATCGCCTACTTTCAGGACAAGTTCGCTAAAGGTGATCTTGTAAAAGAATATATCGCTCTTTGCAATGGATTGTTTGACAAAGAAAAAGACAAGATAGAGACATTAATGGCTCGCTCTCCCAAAGATCGACGAAAACAAAAATCCTACCCCCTTTATGATTTGAGAGTGAAAGGAAGAGCAAGATCAGCCGTTACAGAGTACGAGGTCTTGAAAAAAATTCAAAATTATACTTTAATAAGAGTCGTCCCTTTAACCGGACGGAAACATCAGATTCGTTCTCATATGGCTTACATTCATCATCCGATAGTCGGAGACAAGCTTTATGGTTTTAAGGGTCAGATTATACCAAAGGGACTAAATAGACAATTTTTACACGCAAGAGGTTTAACTGTTGAGATGCCGGGTAAAAGAATCAAGAGCTTTAGATCACCCTTGCCGAATGATTTAAAAAAAATATTAGATAATTTAAAGAAAGATGAATAGCAAAATCAAAGAATTGGTTAACCAAGAACGCAAAGATCTTCCCGAAATGCGAGTCGGAGATACCGTTAAGATATATTACAAGTTCACTGAAAGAGGCAAAGAGCGAATTCAAGCTTTTGAGGGAACCATCATCGCTCGAAAAGGGTCTGGGATATCGGAAACGATGACCGTTAGAGGGGCGGCAGCCGGGGTAATGATGGAAAAGATAATTCCCGTTCACTCCCCAAAGATAGATCGCGTTGAAACGATAAAGAGTGGTAAAGTCAGAAGAGCAAAACTCTATTTCATTCGTAATGTCGTAGGAAAGAAATCAAGATTGAAGAGAAGGGCCGAGAAGCCCGCTCCAGAGAAAGATCAAGAGAACGATTCTTAACAAACGCGCAGGTGACGAAATTGGTAAACGTGCTAGCTTGAGGGGCTAGTGCTCGCAAGAGCTTGGAGGTTCAAGTCCTCTCCTGCGCACACTATTCTGATAGAGGGCGGGTAGCTCAATGGCAGAGCATCGCGCTTACATCGCGGGGGTTATAGGTTCGAGTCCTTTCCCGCCCACAAAAGAAGTATTAAAACCTCTTAATGAAAGAGGTTTTAATTTTTGGAGATAAATTTACTTTTTATTATATCTGTGATAAATTGTATTCGTAAATTATTTTAAAATTGTCGCCGCGGTAGCTCAGTGGTAGAGCGCTTCTCTGAAAAAGAAGAGGTCGTCAGTTCAATTCTGACTCGCGGCACATATCAGCGGGTGTCGTATAATGGTTATTATATATCCTTGCCAAGGATAAGATGGCGGTTCGATTCCGCTCACCCGCTCACTCTCAATACTCTTGATTGATCGGTTAAGAATGATTTATAATCAATTTAAATAATACAAAAAAATGATTCAATTAGTCATATTCGCTATTTTTTACTTTCTTGCCGGTCTCAGAGTGGTTAATCAATATGAGCGCGGTGTTATCTTAACATTGGGAAAATACACTTCCACGAGAGAGCCCGGACTTAACTTGATACTGCTCGGGTTTCAAAAGATGATAAAGGTTGATTTGAGGATCACCACCACCGATATACCACAACAAGGAGTTATCACTAAAGATAATGTTCCTGTTGGTATAAATGCAGTGGTCTATTTCCGTGTTCAGTCTGCCGAAGATGCTATTTTGAATATTAAAGATTACACTCTTGCCGTCTCTCAATACGCTCAGGCGGCTCTCCGTGATGTCATAGGCGGAATTGAGCTTGATCCCCTTCTGTCCGAAAGGGAAAAGATAGCAGAAGAGATTCAAAAAATTGTCGCCACCGCTACAGAGTCATGGGGGATATCAGTAACTGATATTAAAATTCAAGACATTGAGTTACCAGCTGATATGAAAAGAGTTATGGCAAAGCAGGCCGAATCGGAAAGAGAACGCCGATCTGTCATCATCAGAGCTGAAGGTGAATATCAAGCGTCTGAGAGATTGGCCCAAGCCGCAAAGACTCTTAGTTCTACTCCAGGAGGGATCTCTATGAGAACATTACAAACTATTGAGAAAGTCAACCCGGATCCGTCAAAAACCGTAATCTTTGCTCTCCCAGTTGAAATTTTGGAAGGAATTAAATCGATATCTCAATCAATATCGACGAAGAAATAACTACTTTATCTTCTTAAGAAACGTCTCTACCAACTGATCTTGTTGAGAATTATAGAGATCTTCTCCGACAACAACGATGTCCGCAGCATTAAAGATGGCCGATTGAACTTCTTTAATCGTTTGACTTCCCGAGACGGCAACAAAGAGATTGTAATTCCCTTTTATCTGATTTATTTGATAAAAGGGAATCTGTTTGTTTATCTCATTAGAACCTTTGTTTAGTATGACGACATTTGGTAATTTTTTTAACTTTTTCAATACTTCTATCGCACTCTCCACATTCATCATATCAATCATCGAATCGATATTGAATTTTTGACACTCTTCTATAAAACTGTCGATTGTCTCAATCGGAGCAACTCCGAGACAAGTTGCCGCTGAAGCTCCAGCATTAGCCATCATCTTCACTTCGCGCGGAGCCAAATCGGCGCATTTACAATCGGCAATGATATAAGAATTAGTTGGTGCAAAAATTTTTACACCGGAAACGGACATTGTTCCGTATCTGTTTATTAAAGACGATCCCACTTCAATTAAAACTCTGTCTGATTTTGGAAGGGAGAGTACGATCTCTTGAGCCACTTCGAGTCTGCTGTTTAAAGATATTTGAAGATATTTTTTTCTCTTTTCTATCTTGTTTTTCAACAGATCAACATTTTCGATCTCAATAACGTCTTTAATGAATTCTTCTTTTTGATTTTTTGAAAAGCTCTTCAAGGAATTTAATATGTATGTGATAAGAAAAATCAATCCGGCAATGTAATTGACGAAAATAAAAGTTGCAATGATTATCACTAAGTTTATGATAATCCCTTTTGGTATTTTAGGATTATTATGATTCATTTTCATTTAATCAACCTTAGAAAGTCTTGAGCTAACTTGGCAGTATCATCCGGAGATTCATAAAATGAGCGCCAAACGACAACGATATTTGCATTGTTAAAAAAAGCTCTCATGACTTCTCGAGTTGTCTCTCCTCCAGCAACGGATATTAAGAGATTATTGTAAGTTCCTCTTATTCTGTTTATCTGATCATATGGAATCTCCTTTTCTCGGTTCTTTTCATTCTCATCGACTCCGCGATGAAGCACAACGATATTTGGAAGATTGTCTATTCTCTGCAATATCTCAAAAGGGAAAGGAACATTCATCATATCAAGCATTGAATCAATCTCTTTCTCCTTACACTCGTTTATAAACTCATTGATTGTCTCTATCGGTGCCAATCCCAAGCAAGTTGCCGCCGAAGCTCCGGCTTCAAAAGCCGATCTCACTTCTTGTGCACTTCTATCCATACATTTTAAATCGGCTATGATGTAAGCTGGCTTCTGAATCCTTTCGCTCCACCAATTCTTAAGAGATGTTATTCCTTTTTGACCGTACTTCCTAATCAAGGGAGTACCGGCTTCAATAATTATCTTATCCGAGGCGGGGAGTTTATAAACCATACTCTTAACCTCATCAAGAGATCTATTGAAAGCGATTTGGAGATATTTTGATTTTGCGTTTAGCATCGGTTTATTATACATAAATTAACTTAAGATATCTATCTTCTCAAAATAAATCTGATTGTTTTGAATGTTAATCCATGTGGAAAACTTCTCTCTTTTACTATTGACATTTCTAAAAAGATGGTTTATTATATAAGCATCCCCTGCGAAGGGGATTTTATATGAGTAGAAAAATAAAAAGCGCTCCTTTCTTCCAAAGGAACCCGCTAAATATCTTGGCAGTCTTAGTCATATCAGGATTAATCTTCATCTTCCCGGTCTTAGCCAAACAGATCAGTCAAGAGGCTGAAGCCGAAGCAAAAGAAGATAATGGGATCTCTTTAGAGGATGAAAGCGGAAGTTATCTTACTTTTCACGACAACACACTTTCGCCTTTTCACACATTCTCTAACGAGCCTGAAGAATCAAAAGAACATCCTGTAATAGTAGAAGAGGAATATAGGGTTGTTGAGGTTTATAGAACAACCATAACTGCATACTCAAGCACAGTTGATCAAACTAATTCCGAACCATTTATCACCGCGTCAGGATCGTGGGTTGAGGACGGAATTGTTGCAACTAATTTTCTTCCTTTCAATACTAAGATAAGAATTCCCGCCTATTTCGGAGACAAAGTCTTTGTAGTAAAAGATCGAATGAATCGTCGCTACACAGATAGAGTCGATATCTGGTTTGAAACCAGATCTCAAGCAAAAAATTTCGGAATAAAATATACCGAAATTGAGATCCTTGAGGAGGTGTGAAAAGATTGCTTAATCTAATGCCTTATCCCGCAGAACGCGGGATTTGGCTTTTTGTGTGCCCGGGGTGGGACTTGAACCCACATGGAGAAACTCCACACGGTTTTAAGCCGTGCCTGTAAACCAATTCCAGCACCCGGGCTCTTTATAAACGATCTGTGAGGCACGGGAGGGATTTGAACCCTCGGATAACGGTTTTGCAGACCGCCGCGTTAGCCGCTTCGCCACCGTGCCAGTCCTCATATCCCCTCAATCTCCTCTTTTTTCATCACATAGGCATGGATAATATCTCCCTCTTCAATCTTGGCGTCTCCCATATAGAAGATCCCGCACTCTTCTCCGCTTTTTTCAGACTCAACCTCTCTTGCTCCTCTTTTAATCCCTTTAATCTTTCCCTTGCCGATTAGTTTTTTTTCACCGCTTTCAGCCTCATCTCTGTAAATCTCTATCTCCGCTCCTCTTTTTATCTCTCCTTGCACCACTTTGCAACCTATAATCTGATGATCTTTTCCATGAAAGAAGAGTGCCAACACTTTAGCTTCTCCTAAATCGATTCTCTCAATCTTCGGGGTTATTGATTTCTCCATCACCTCTCTTACCTTTTCAATAAGCTCATAAATTATATCAAAAGTCAATATCTTAACTTGATCTCGCTCCGCTATTATTTCTACTTGCGGTGATTTTTTAACTCTAAATCCAAAGATAGTGGCATTGGACGATTTTGCAAGATTTACATCAACTTCGCTGATTTCCCCGACATCCGACTTCAGTATGTTAAGTGATATTCTTTCTTGAGGTATTTCAGACATCATCGACTCTATTGCTTCAAGTGATCCTAAAAAATCCGCTTTCAAAACAATGTTGATACTTTCTTCTCCGATTGTGACAGATCTCTTTTCACTCTCTTTTTCCGCCGACTTCTCTTTAACGTAATTATTGGCCGACTTTATGTCCGAAAATACTTTGAACTCATCGCTTATCAACGGAACATCGACAAAACCGTAAACTATCGCAGGCATTGATGGACCAACTTCATCTATCGGTTCTCCTTGAAAATCTTCCAAATTCTTCACCTTTCCCAACGTTGTTGACGATGAGATTACATCTCCTCTTTTAAGAGTTCCTTGCTCAATTATTACCGTAGCGGTGGAACCCTTGAGAGGATCCAATTGAGACTCTACAATAACTCCTGTCGCAGGGAGTGACGAATCGGCTTTCAAATCCTCTATCTCAGCTATAAGCAAGATCATCTCTAAAAGCTCACCGATGTTCTCCTTGGTTTTGGCTGACACTAAGACTACGGGAACTTTACCTCCTATTGATTCAAGGTATACTTCCGATTCAGCCAATTCCTGAGCCACTCTGTTCGGATCAGCTTCTGCCTTATCAATCTTGTTTATGGCGACAATCATCGGTAACTCTGCTTTCTTAATATGAAGAATAGCCTCTTTTGTTTGAGCTTTAACACCATCATCAGCGGCAACAACCAGAACTGCTATATCCGCAACCCTCGCTCCTCGAGATCTCATCGATGAAAAAGCCTCGTGTCCCGGAGTGTCAAGAAACGTTATCTTCTTTGAGTTGTGATCAATCTCATATGCTCCTATATGTTGAGTGATTCCTCCCGATTCTTTACCCGTTATCTTAAGGTCTTTAATCGCTTCAAGGATGGATGACTTCCCGTGATCTACATGACCCATTACCACTACAACTGGAGCTCTATTTTTCTCTTTTTCTACCATTATCTTTTTCTTTTGATATTTTTCCGTTGGTTGCAATAGATATCGCTTCTTTTTCCTCCTTTACAAGAGGATGTTCCGACTCTCCCCCTCTTATCAATTTTCCGTAAACACTACTGCCTTCTTGAGAGTAGAAACTTGTAACGACCACTCCATCGGAATCTTTGTTAAGTAGCGCCAAAGAGAAACTCTGATTGCCTCCCATATTTGGGAAAGGATTGAATCTAACAACTCCGACTCTTTGTAAGTGTAACCTGTTTTCCCTCTTCATTTCTTCAATCTCTTTTTCAATTGATTCAACGCGCTTTTCCATCTTTTCAAAAGCACTGACAATCTCTTCAATATTAGCCGGGACTCTTCTTCTTTTTTTTAGAAACATATCTGTCTTGGTGAAATGTGCGGCGGGAGGAGGATTTGAACCTCCGGTAGCCTTTCGACCACAATTGTTTTCGAGACAACCCCGTTCGTCCGCTCCGGCATCCCGCCGTTTATTCGTTTTCTTTTAATATGTTGAGTTACGCTCGTGAGTTTATCATTAAAAATCGGAAAAATCAAACAAAAAGAGAAGGCATCCCTTCTCTTTCCGTTATCTGTTACAATCAGCTTTTCTTTATCTCTATCTTCTTCTTTTCACTCTTTTTCTCGTCTTTCTTGGGCATTATGATCTTAAGAGTTCCTTTTCCATCCACCGCTTCTATCTTGTCCTTATCAATATTAGGTGGGATCTTGATCACTTTTTCGAAAGATCCTTTATAGATCTCTTTCTTCCAATAGTTTTTCTCCTTCTCTTCTTCTTCTCTTTGGGACTCTCCCTTCACTTCAATATACTCTTCTCCGATCAAAACCTCTATGTTTTCAGGGTCAACCCCGATTGTTCCTATCTCGGCAACAATCTCATCATCCGTTTCATAAAGATTTAGAGCCGCCTCTTTAAGAGAAGTTGTCGGAACCCAATCGTCATCAAAAAAATCATCGTTTCTCCAAGGAATAATTCTCATTTCAAAAATAAAAGTTAAGATTAATAATATGACCTTTTAATTTGAAAATATCTGTGATTTCAAAGAAAGTCAACGAAATCGGTGGACCGTACCGGATTTGAACCGGTGACCTCCTCTATGCCATAGAGGCGCGCTGCCAGCTGCGCCAACGGCCCGATTAAGCTCTGTATAACACAGATTTTTCATCTTTTCAATCTATTAAAATCTCCCTCTCTTCCTTGTTTATAAATTCAAGCCTCACTTTGACGACATTTTGAGGAAGAATATTACTCACTCTTTCACTCCACTCGATGGCGACGATATTCTCCGGATCAGATATTATCTTTTCAAATCCGAGATCCATCAGATCTCTCTCTTCTAACCTGTAACAATCAAAATGATAAAATCTTTTGTAATTCTTTGAATTGATCTCGTATATTCTGAATATGACAAATGTTGGGCTCAAAATGGGTTTTTTCAAATCCAATCCTTTTGCAAATCCTTTCAGAAAAGTTGTTTTCCCTCCTCCTAAATCGCCCTCCATCGCAATAACCAAAGCTCTATCTTCTCTCTTTTGATTTATTAACTTCAAGGCGAGATTTTTGCCGATATTTTCTGTTTCTTGATGAGATTTACTTGTTAATTTCATTGACCAATCATTTTTTTTAAGATAGATTAAAGTCGTTACGTTTTTTATTCTAAAATTTTATGAGCCAATCGTCAAAGAGAATTATAGGAGAGGTAATAGTCCCCGATCGGCTTTTTCATGATTTGACCGTCAATATTGATTCCGTTATGTCTCTTAAATCCTTATTGTCCGATTCTTCCAAAAGGGATGTCTCTCAAATATTAGAGATAATAATGGGCTCAGGGATCATATTGGAAGCTTCTGATATTCATTTTGAGCCGGAGGAAGAAGATGTGAACCTTAGAATTCGACTTGATGGTATATTGCAAGAAATCGGTAAATTTGACCACAAGACATACAAATCAGTATTATCCAGAATAAAACTACTCTCCTCGGTCAAGTTGAATATAACATCTGTTTCTCAAGATGGTCGCTTTTCAGTCAAATATCCTCTCATTTCAACCGACCAAAAAGGTAAACCCTTCGTTGATGAGACGGACGAATATATAGAAGTAAGATCATCGTTTCTTCCATCAGAATATGGAGAGACGACTGTTTTGAGAATATTAAACCCAAAAAAATTGGTAGAAATTGAGAAACTGGGATTGAGAAAAGACTTGAAAGATCTCTTTGATGAAGAGATTAAAAGGCCCAATGGTATGATAATCGTTACGGGTCCGACCGGATCCGGAAAGACAACTACGCTTTATGCCGTCTTAAAGAAACTTCAAAGCCCGGAGATAAAGATAATTACCATAGAAGATCCGATCGAATATCACCTTGAAGGTATTTCCCAAACGAGAACTCGTCCAGATAAAGGATACGATTTTGCCAATGGTTTGAGGGCGATCGTAAGACAAGACCCGGACGTAATCTTAGTTGGAGAGGTCAGAGACCTCGAAACTGCGGAGATAGCTTTGCAAGCCGCCTTGACGGGCCACTTGGTTTTAACGACTCTTCACACAAATGACGCCGCCGGAGCAGTCGCAAGATTGCAATCTTTAGGAGAGAAACCTTATAACATAGCTCCCGCAGTAAATATAGTGATCGCTCAAAGATTGGTAAGAAAAGTTTGTTCGAAGTGCTCCGTCTTGGAAAAGATCTCTGAAGAAGATTATCAAAAAATCAAAGACGGTTTAGAGGGGGTGTCCGAAGAGATTGTAAAATTCTCAAAAGAGTCAAAGATAGCCAAAGCGGTTGGATGTGATAAATGTAACAACACCGGCTATAAAGGAAGGCTCGGAATATTTGAGATATTAAGAGTTGATTCCGAAATGGAGAAATTAATTCTCTCAGGACCGTCATCTTCCGAGATAGAGGAGAAAGCGATCTTGGATGGCATGCTGACCGTATATCAAGACGGTTTGATCAAAGTTTTAACCAATCAAACAACAATCAATGAGGTCGAAAGAGTCGCTTTTCAAGAATGAAAAAGCTTCAAAGCTGGGATCCCTAAAACAACTAAGGTATAATTCTTACTCAAAGCTTTTAGGTTTTTTCCGAGGAGTAATTTAGCCGATAACCAAATTGTCCATAACTAAGAAAAACCCAAAGGATCCCCAGCTCTAAAGCTTTAACGGTTGCTATTGTAAAGATTATGAAAAATTTGTCAAGTCCTAAAGATGACACCCCAGAAAAGTTGAATATAGACTCAACTCTGCGCCCCTATACTTGGGAAGGATATGTGGGACAAAAGAAGATAAAAGATAATGTGAGAGTAATTATCGGGGCCGCTAAAAAAAGAAAAGACCCTTCTTGTGAACACATACTATTATCTGGTGCATCAGGCTTAGGAAAGACAACATTGGCCCATATCATATCGAAAGAGATGAGCGCCAAGATAAAGGTTACTTCTGGAGCGGCAATAGAGAGAGCTGGAGATTTAGCCGCCATACTGACCAATCTCTCCGAAGGTGATGTCTTGTTCATTGATGAAATACATCGTTTAAACCGAACTTGCGAAGAATACATCTATCCCGCAATGGAGAGTTTTAGATTGGACATTATCATTGGAAAAGGTCCTATGGCTCGAACTGTCGAGTTAAAGATTCCTCCCTTCACCTTAATAGGTGCGACTACAAGAATTGCCATGCTCTCTTCGCCGTTAAGAAACAGATTCGGTGCCATTTTTCGTCTTGAATTTTACGAAAGAGAAGAGATTGATGAAATTATAAAGAGATCGGCAAAGATATTGGAAGTTACGATTGATGACAAGGCAGTTGAGGCTATATCTTCCAGGTCCAGATTCACTCCAAGAGTTGCTAATAGAATTTTAAAAAGAGTTAGGGATTATGCTCAAGTAAAGAACAAGAAAAAGATCGATGCCAAATTTGTTAAAGAAGCGCTTCTTTTCTTAGGGATAGATAGCCTCGGACTTGAATCTGGTGATAAAAAAATATTAGATACGATGATTACAAAGTTTAAAGGTGGTCCAGTTGGAGTCAGGGCAATATCTTCATCTTCGGGTGAAGAGGAAGACACCATATTAGATATCTACGAACCCTATCTCTTGCAAACCGGACTCATTGAAAGAACTCCTCGTGGAAGAGTTGTTACCGAAAAAGCCTACAAGCATATGAAAGCGGGTCTTCATAAGAAATGATTCTTCTATTATTCTTATCTGTCGCTCTGTCGCCAATCAACAATGAGTTGATGATAACAGAGGTTCAAGTTTGTGGTGAAACCGTAAATGAATCTCATATAAAGATATTCAATCCGAGCTTATCAAAGATTGACTTATCCGGGTATAAATTAAGAAAGCGGTCTTCTACCGGAAAAGAATATTCAATAAGGGTTTTTCCCAAGAATAGTTTTATCGACCCCGGTGATTATTTCATCTGGGCAAATTCAAAAGATGAATATTATAAGAAAATTAATGCCGATGTTTGGAGTTCAGCTGGAATAAGCAACAACAACAGTGTTGCATTATTCAATTCTTCTGGACTAATGATTGATGCCTTGGCTTGGGGCGATGGAATTGATCAGTTTGTTTTAGGAGATTCTATTCCCTTTAATTCTTCCAAAAACAATGTTATAAAAAGAAGAGTCTTGAATTCTGTATATATGAACACGAGAGATAATTTTTCGGATTTTATTACAGAACCAAACATCATTACAACAGAGATCCCTGAAACGAACGTTTTAAAAAAGAGAAAAATTAGACAAAGAGAGAATTCCTCTGCCTTAATTATCGGAATCGGTATAGCACTCTTGTCTTCATTATCAATTCTCGCGTTAAAGAAATCATTAAACCAAGATGGCCGGTCATAGTCATTCAAAAAATGTCAGAAGAGTAAAAGAAGCCGGAGACAAGCAGAGAGCTCTTATCTTTGCCAAGATCGGTAAAAACATATCATTATTGGCCAAACAAGGAGGAGGTGACGTGGAATCAAATCCGGCCCTAAGAACAATGATTGAGAAGGCTCGTGAGCTGAATGTACCAAAAGATAACATAGAAAAAGCGATAAAGAGAGGGACTGGTGAGTTTGGGAAATCCGGCGGACTGGAAAATTTTATATTTGAAGCTTATGGTCCGGGAGGTATTGCCATTATCGCTGAAGGAATCACCGATAATAAGAACAGAAGTATTGCGGAGTTCAAGAAAACCATAAGTAATCTTGGTGGAAAAGTTGCCGAACCGGGATCAGTCAGGTGGCTTTTTAAGCTAACTGGTTCAATTTTGATAGATTGTTCCGATTGTGATGAGATGGAATTGATTGCAATAGAGACGGGCGCCCAAGAAACTGAAATAACAGAAGACGGTCTCGAAATCATCGTTGATCCTGAAAAGATGACAAATATGAGAGCCGAACTTGAAAAAAAGGGCGCGAAATTAGAGGCTTCTCTTATCTGGCTTCCATTAAACCCGATTAAATTAAAGGATGAAGATGAGGAAAAAGCTCAAGAAATATTCGACGCCCTTAACTCAAACGAAGACATTCAAGAGATTTTTTCTAATAAGATATGAATAAAAAAGAGGTAATCATTGGGATTGATCCCGGAACAGCTATAACCGGTTATGGAATAATAGAGACTTATGGAAGAAATTACAAATGCCTCGATTATGGAGTCATTGAGACTTCTTCAAAATGGAAAGAAGAGAAAAGATTGGAAAAGATTGGAGCCGATTTTAAAGATCTCCTAATTAAATATACTCCCGACATATTAGCAATTGAGAGTTTATTCTTCTTTAAAAATGCAAAAACCGCAATCCCCGTAAGTCAAGCGCGAGGAGTAATTCTTATGTCCGCTGCTCAAAAAGGATTGGAGGTTCATGAGTATACTCCTCTTCAAGCAAAATCCGCAACCGTCGGATATGGACGTGCCGAAAAGAAACAAGTTCAGGAGATGATAAAAATTCTGCTTGGATTAAGAGAAATTCCAAAACCGGACGACGCCGCTGATGCTTTGGCAATCGCAATTTGCCATATATCAACCAATCAATTTATACAATCTTAACGAACCTTCTTTTCCCGACATTCAATATCATCCCCTTCTTTATAGGTATCGATTCTTCCCAGTTAGTCTTTACCACTCCGTCAACTTTTACTCCTCTTTGACTTATTATTCTTCTTCCTTCGTTTTTAGAAGATACAATCTTTGTTTGAGCCAATAAATCTATCAATCTTTGGCTCTTCTCTTTAATCTTAACCTCTTTTATATTTGAAGGAACCTCTTTTTCTCTAAATACTCTATTAAACTCTTTCTCAGCCGCTTCGGCTGCCTTGTCATTGTGACAAATTCTTGTTACCTCCTTAGCTAAGATTGATTTTACCTCAAAAGGATTTCTCTTACCGCTTCTTATCTCTTTATCCATCTTTCTGATTTGATCCATGGATATTCTAGTGCAACCCTCAAGACCCGGTATGATCATCTCATCTGTCCAAGACATTATTTTTCCGTATATCATCTCCGGAGCAGCATCCAATGCTACCATGGGCCCTTCTGTTTTCCCCATCTTCTTGCCGGAAGAATCAACTAAAAGCTTGGTCCCTAAAACAAATTTCTCTTTCTTAAGAAGAATTTTCACCAAATCGCGGCCACAGAGCATATTAAAGAGTTGATCTTTCCCTCCAACCTCAAGGTCGATATCCATAGCGACGCTGTCATACCCTTGAGCTAATGGATAGAGAAATTCATGAAGATATATGGGCTTCTTTCTTTTTATTCTCTCTTGAAACATATCTCTTACCAACATCTGCTGTACTGTAAAATTAGAAGCAAGCTCGATTATATCGGTAAATGACAACTTATCTCCCCAACTGCTATTATACATTAACTTAGCTGGATTTGGCCCTGAAAACTTTATGAACTTTTGGGCGATTTTTTTGTAATTCGATGAGTTTAAAATAACTTCTTCTCTATTTAGTTTTCTTCTTGTCTCACTTTTATCGGTTGGATCTCCTATCATTCCCGTAAAATCTCCTATCAACATAATCACCTTGTGGCCGAGGGATTGAAAGTCTGCGAGTTTCAGTATTGTAAACAGATGTCCTAAATGAAGAGTTGGAGCAGTTGGATCATAACCACAGTAAATATTTATTTTTTTACCGGATGTAATTATATTTTTGAGTCCCTTAGAGGATGGTAGTATGGTGTCAACGCCTCTTACAAGAACTGTTTTTATCTCTTCTTCTCTGTTTTTCATAATAACTTTGTTATAGGGATCAGTTTATCAAATTTATCTCAAATTTGCTATACTTTATTGAATCTTATAGAATTTAATAAGATATGAAAAAAAGACATTACAAGAAGATTTATAATAAGAGCTCGTCTTCTTTTTGGAAAACGATCTCTTATTATATTTTATTCTCTTTTATAGGATTAGCTATTATCGGACTCTCTGTTTTTATATATTATGCTAAAGATCTTCCCCGTCCGGAGAAATTCACCGAAAGGCCGTTCTCCGAGCCAACCAAAATATATGATCGCACGGGAGAGGTTGTTTTATACACAATTTATGGAGAGGAAAAGAGAGACTTGGTTTCACTTGATCAGATACCACAATATCTGATTGATGCGGTGGTTGCGACTGAAGATGAAAAATTTTATAGCCATTTTGGAGTGGATGTAAAAGGAATAATCAGATCAATTATTGAAAACATAAAGAGTCGAAGAGCGGCTCAAGGGGGATCAACAATATCTCAACAATTAATAAGATCCACTTTTCTTTCCGGAGAAAAGACACTTAGTCGTAAAATCAGAGAAGCAATTTTAACAATTGAACTTGAAAGAAGATATTCAAAGGATCAGATATTGGAATTTTATCTTAATCAGATCCCTTTCGGACAGAATGCTTACGGCGTTGAAGCTGCATCACAAACATTTTTCAATAAATCGGTTTCTGAAATATCTCTCCCCGAAGCAGCCATATTGGCTTCTTTGATAAGAAGCCCTGGGAGTCTCTCCCCTTACGGACCAAATAAAGATTCTTTAATTATAAGGAAGAACTACGTTTTAGACAGAATGACTTCAGTCGGGTCCATTTCAGAGGATGAAGCTAAAAACTATAAAGAAGAAGAAATTGTATTCTCTCCAATCTCTCGACTTTTAAAAGCTCCTCATTTCACTTTGGAAGTTATATCTTATCTGAACCAAATGTATGGAGAAGATTATCTCAGAACAAAAGGATTAAAAGTTATAACCACTTTAGATTGGGATCTTCAGCAAAAAGCGGAAGAGATTATAAAAGAAAAATCTATAAATAATAGAGCTTATGGAGCTTATAATTCATCATTAGTGGCAATTGATCCTCAAACCGGTGATATTTTAGCCATGGTTGGTTCAATAGATTATTTTGCCGATCCTTTCCCCGAAGGATGTATTTCAGGTAAAACTTGTCTGTTTGATCCATATCCAAACGTTGCGAACAGATTACGCCAACCAGGATCAACTTTTAAGCCTTTTGTTTATGCGGACGCTTTTAAGAAGGGTTATACTCCTTATACTATTGTAGTTGATGAGCCTATTCAGATTGGAAACTATACTCCTCAAAATTATGATGGATTATTTAGAGGATCAGTAACTCTGAAAGAAGCCTTAGCTCAATCTCTTAATATTCCGTCGATAAAAGTTCTCTCCGAGTTAACTAATATTAAAGATAGTTTAGCCACCGCTTATGACCTTGGGATAACTACATTAAATCAACCTCCTTCTTATTATGGATTATCTCTTGTTTTGGGAGGAGGTGAAGTTACTCTATTAGAGATGACATCAGCTTACGGAACTTTTGCTAATGGAGGTTTTTATTCTCCGCCACTCTATATTAAAAAAATAACTGATTCAAAAGGTAAAATTATAGAAGAAACAAAACCTTCTCAAAAAAAAGTATTAAGTTCTAATATTGCCAATACTATAACCGAAATATTATCAGATAATGAAGCGAGATCACCTGTCTTTGGAAGTAATTCCGATTTGAATATTCCAGGAATATCGGTGAAAACCGGAACCACTCAAGATTTTAAAGACGGTTGGGCGATTGGTTATAATAAAAAAATAGTTGTAGGTGTTTGGACCGGAAACAATAATAATGCATCAATGAGAAACGCTCCTGGGGTAACCGTCTCGGCTCCGGCTTGGAAAACTTTCTTTAATTATGCAATAAATCAAGGGTTTACGCCTTGATAGGCATGACTATATAAATAAATTTTTCTCCTTTAATCGGACTAAACAGCGCAGGATCTCCACTTCCATCCGTCTCAAATAAAATGTCCTTGCTGTCTATTTTAGAAAGTCCATCGATTAAATATCTATAATTGAAAGTTATTTTTTCTTTTTTCCCTTCAATTTTACCAGGAAGGAAAGAATTATATTTTCCTAGATCATGACTTTCACTTAAAATCTCTATTCCTCCGCGATCAGGATCCGTTTTCAATATAATATCCCCGACTTTCCCGCTAAAGAGAGCTGCCGCCTTTATCTGATTCATAAAATCAACTCTGTTTATAATCGATTTTATCTTGTTCTTTGTCGGGATAATCTCTTCATAATTAGGGTAATTTCCCTCTATCTGTCGAGATATGAAATTAATTTCAGGTTTTTTTGTCTCCGACATTTCAGATTCGAACAGAACTTGATTTACTCCTAAAATTATTTTAATATCTTTCTCTCTGTCACCAAAGATATTAATAATTTCTTTCACTGATTTTTGAGGAAGAATAAATGAAAATGAATCTTTAGCAGGTTCATCTAATATTATTTTCTTTTCTCCGAGTCTATAACTGTCTGTGGCAACAATTTTTAATTCTTTATTTTCGAAGTTAAATAAGATTCCCGATATTTCAGGTCTACTTGTTGAAAATGATGGAATATCTACTATTTGACTTAATGATTTACAAAGTTTAGAAGAATTAATTGTAATTGAATTTTTTTCTGATATATTCGGTATTATCGGAAATTCATCAGGAGAAAATCCATTAATTTGAGTTTTAAAATCATCACATTCTATCTCTAAATTATCATCTATAGATGATAATGTTACTGTTTTTTCAGGAAGATAATTAAGAAATCCTGAAATTATTGAAACAGGAATTACTACTTCACCCTCTTTATCAACCTTAGCTAAAGACCACCATTCAACACCAATTTCAAGATCTGTGGCTGAAATATTAATAATATTTTTTTTAGCTTTAATAATAATATTTCTTAATATTGGGAGAGTTGTTGATCTGGATGCAATTCTTTCTACAATATTTATTCCTTCTCTTAATTTTGATTTATTAATTCTTAATATCATATTATTTAATTAAAATATTATAGTTATTATTAGTATCTCTTTTAAAAACATTTTTAAACAGAGATGAAGTTGGAATAAATAGTGGATAGTTAATGTAATAAATTGTTTAAAACCTTACTTATCTTGTGTGGATAATATAAACTCTTTAATTATCCACATATTATAAACTGGAAATATACTGCTTTATTAACTCGATTTCCTCTTTTAAATTTTCATTCGTTTCTAATTCTTTCTCAATTTTATCACATGAGTACATTACAGTTGTATGATCTCTTCCGCCAAACATTCTTCCTATAAAAGGAAGAGAATGATTTAAATCGTTTCTTAATATATGCATAGCAATCTGTCTCGGTCTAACAATTTCTTTTTTTCTTGATGGTTCGCTTAATTCTTTTTCTTTTATGTCATAAAATTGAGATATTGCTTTCATTACTTTCTTAGGAGTAACTACATTAACCGAGGATTTAAAGAGATCTTTAAATATCTCTTTTGTTTTTTTTATATCTATCTTCTGATTTTTAAGATTCTGATGAGCTATAAGTTTATTTAAAGCTCCTTCTAATTCTCTTATATTATTCTGAATATTGGTTGCTAAGTAGAGATAAACTTCATCTGAAAAATCCACATCTTTCTCTTGAGCTTTTGTTTTAAGTATAGCCATTCTTGTTTCAACGTCAGGGTGACTAATATCAGTTATCATCCCACCTTCAAATCTTGACTTTAATCTTTCAGCTAAAGCTTGAATGGATCTTGGTGGCCTATCAGAGGATATTACTATCTGTTTATTGTTTTCATATAAAACATTAAATGTATGAAAGAATTCTTCTTGAGTCTTTTCTTTTCCGGAAAGGAATTGAATATCGTCTATAATCAGAATATCTATCTCTCTGTATTTTTCTTTAAATTTATCCATTGATTTATTTCTGATAGATGAGACGACTTCCGATGTAAATTTTTCTACGGAGATATATCTTATCTTTTTATCGGGAAGATTCTGATAAATCTCATTGCCGATAGCTTGCATTAAGTGAGTTTTTCCAAGACCTACACCGCCATATATAAACAAAGGATTATAAAAAGATCCGGGGTTTTGGGCAACGGCACGAGCAGCTGCGTGAGGGAGTTCGTTAAAAGGACCAACAACAAAATTTTCAAAAGTGTAACGAGGATTTAAGTTGGTACTTTGATTTATTTTTAATTGAGTGAATTCAAGTTGAGAAGTGTTTACTGGGTGCTTAATATAATTTTTAAAAGAAAGCTTATCTTTATTGTCTATACAATAATTAATTTTTTTAAGTTTTCTTCCCGCTGTTTCATTCAGAGTTTTTAATATGATCTTATTATATTTATTTTCTAACCATTCTTTTGTAAATGAGTTTGGGACCGAGATAAAAATTTCAGGACCATCGATTGATGATATCTTTGTATTCTTAAACCAAGCGTTAAAGTTGGCTTGGGAAATATTTAATTGAATCTGAGCAAGCACGGACTCCCAAAGCTCTTGATTAACCATGATTATAATAATATTAAGTTCATTGGTAACATTATACCACAAGAGAATAAAGTAAAAAGTATTAAATTAAGCATAAAACAAGACAAAATTGTTGAAAACGTGTGGAAAAAGTGTTAATCAAAAAATATACAATATTTCAACAAAAATGTCACTCGAAAAATAAATAGAAGTTTGACTTTTATCTCTTAAAAAAGTAGAATCTTGAAATAGATTATAAAACTTATATATTGAAATGTCCAAAACTTATCAACCTAAGAAGAAGAAAAGAAGAAGAGTCCATGGCTTTCTTAAAAGATCGGCCACTCCGGGGGGAAGAAAAGTTATTTTGAGAAGAAGGAGAAAAGGAAGAGAAAAGATTGCCTTGTAACACTCAATGATTCCTTCGAAAAATAGACTTAAGAAAGAAAGAGATTTCCAACAAGTTTTTAGAAATGGCAAGTATCTCTCATCCGATCTAATATCTATCAAGTTCTTTAGTAACAGTATAGGCACCACTAGAATAGGCTTTATTGTTTCCAAAAAGATATCAAAGAAAGCAGTCTTAAGAAACAGAATTAAAAGAATCTTAAGAGAATCAACAAGGAGATACCTTGATAAAATAAAAGAGGGTTATGATATAATAATTATAGCCAAAGAGAAGATGAAAGAGATTGAATCTAACGAAGTGATCAAAGAGATGGAATACCTGCTTAATAAGGCAAATCTAATCAAATGAAAGGGCTTTTTTACACATTCTTTTATCAACCGTTGATGAATATCTTGATAGTTTTCTATCAGATAATACCCGGAGGTGATTTTGGAGTTGCTTTAATCCTTTTAACTCTTTTGATAAGATTCTTCTTGTATCCTTTAAGTGTTAAGGGTATTAAATCGCAAAAAGCGATCACCGAACTTCAGCCAAAAGTGAAGGAGATTCAAGAGAGATACAAAGACGATAAAGAGAAGCAGGCGGTGGAGATGATGGAGGTTTACAAAAAAGCCAATATCAGTCCTTTCTCGGGGTTTGTGCCCTTCTTAATCCAATTACCGGTACTTGTGGCTCTCTACAGAGCTTTACGGGTCTTTCAAAGCGGAGAATTCAGTGAAGTTCTTTATAGTTTTATTTCTCATCCGGGAGAGATAAACTCAATATTTCTTGGATTCATGGATCTCTCCACGATTGGTATTTTCGGGGACAACGGATCCTTTTTAATTCAAAACGCCCTTATCATATTCGGAGCCGGAATAGCACAATTTATACAGATGAAAATGACTTCTGATTACAGGCCTGAAGTTAAGAAGAGCAAGAAAAGAAAGAATGATTTGAATACCGAAATGGCGGAGAAGATGCAAAAACAGATGAGTTATTTCCTTCCCTTTTTTACAATATTCATTCTTTTTAAACTTCCAATAGCCATCGGTCTTTATTGGATTACCAGTACGGTTTTTTCATTAGTTCAACAATATATTATTTTCAAGAAATCATAGCTTGAATAAAATAATGACAAACGAAAACATTTTCGAAATAGAAAGAACAGTAAGAGAACTTTTTAAAAGAATGACCTTTGAAATCAAAGATCTCAAAGTCATAAACAAAGAAGATCTCTATCTTGTTGAAACAGACATAGATAATCCAAAAACATTGATTGGCGAAAGAGGTCAAGTACTGTCAGATTTACAATATATTATAAGGCTTGTTATCAGGAAGAAGATAGGGCCGGATATCTTTGTCGAGTTAGATATCAATGATTATAAGAAAAAGAAGAAAGAGGTTCTTTGTGAGATTGCTCAAGATATATGTAACGAGGTGATTTTTACCAAGAAAGAAAAAACCCTTCCTCCAATGAGTCCATATGAAAGAAGGATTATACATCTTGCCTTAAAAGATAAAGAGGGAATAAAAACCGAGAGTGTCGGTGAAGGTTCGGAAAGACAGGTGGTTATAAAACCTGCTTGGCTTTAATCACGGAAAAGATCTTTCTCTTCTTGTATTTTTATCAACTCCTCAGGCGATGTTGTGATAATCTTATCTTCTGTGGGAGATGCTATAACTTTCATTGAGACATGCTTTTGCCCGGCAAAGAAGATCCCTTCTCCACGAGAGCCTTCTAACAAGATCATCTTTTCTTCATCAGTAAGAGAAAATACTTTTTGAACTTTGTCTATTATGGCGGGAGATTGCTTAAGTAATGTTTTTAGTGCGGAGTTGTTAATTATTGGTTGTCCGTAATCTGATCTCATAAAATCTGAGACATCTTGCGTTACAGTGGTAACTCCGAGCCAATACTTTCTGGATCTTTTAACGAGACCGAATAAGAAAGATGCTCCATCTTCAGTTTGCATCATCCACCAAGCCTCATCAACAATTAATATTCTCTTCTTTAATGAAGACGTCATCGTTTTCCAAATATAGCGCATTACGATAAACATCGCCATCGGCCTTAATTCGTCCTCAAGATTTTTAATTCCAAAAACAGTAAGACTATTATCCATTGATATATTTGATCTTTGGTTAAAGAAGTTAGAATAAGCCCCAGTTGTAAACTTTTTAAGCCTTCTTACAAGAGATTCCGTACCTTCCATGCTCTCCAACACCTGTTCGAGATCAGACATTAAAGGTATTCTCTGATTCCAAAGAAGAGGATCGCTTTCCGCGGTAATATCTTTTGCTCCATAAGTTTCCGATATAGCTTGATCGATTATCGCGTCTTCTTCGGCACTTAAACCGCTCATCATTATTCTCAATAATCCAACCAAGTTGATAAGGTTGGATCTCAAAATATCATCAGGTCGGTCGTCTGCTCCCGGAACAGGAAGATCAAATGGATTGATATGACTATCTGAAGAGAGAGATATATCATAGAACTTTCCTCCAACGGCCTCTGCTAACGGTTTATACTCATTCTCTGGGTCGATTATTATAACATCGGTACCGGTCATCAAATATCTTAAAGCCTCTAACTTGACCAAGTAAGATTTTCCCGAACCCGATGTTCCAAATATTATTGAATTCGGGTTTTCCAAAGAAAATCTGTCAAAGAGTATCAATGAATTGTTGTGTTGATTGACTCCGTAAAGAATTCCGTCGTTTGAACTCAAGTCTGAAGAAACAAAAGGAAAGATGCTTGAAAGAGGGGATGTATTCATCGGACTGTGAACTTGTAAAAGATCTTGTCCATAAGGGGAGGTTGAGATGAAACCTTCTTTTTGTTGAAAGATCGCTGGCTTTATGTATATCAACTTACCCTCAAGAATCGACCTTAAAATACTCTCGATATCACTTAGTTCTTTTTCAGTCTCTCCGTAAATTGTGATGTATATGCCAAGATTAAACATTCTCTCGGCTGCGGACATGAGTCTGTCTCTTAATTCCTCCATATCGCGATAAGCGATTTCAAGGGCGGGATCTCTAACTAATCCTTTTTGACTTTTTTCGGATAATTCTGATTGAACTTCCGTGACCTTTCTTCTTAATTTTTTTAAAGTCTCTCCTGTGTCTATTGGGTGAATGAAGAAAGAGATGTCCATTGGAACGTTAAGATTGATCACAGGGAAGAGCCAAGCACTGCTAAGATATTGTGGATATGAGAAGATGAAGAAAGATTTCGAAATCCTTTCTCCCATCTTGATATTGTTTTGATTTATTTCAAGAAAAGATGGAGCTATCAAGTCCTTTACGGTAAAAATCTCTTCTTTCACTTCATCCAAGAAGCTATCTTTCTTTTTACCTAAAATTTTGTTCAAAAAACTAAACATATCTAATTTATTAACTCATCTGGTATTTCAGGATAAAATCCGGTTTCAGCTTCTTTTTGATGATGAAGACTCCAAAATAACTCCGTTAATTCAAGGGTAGTCAACGGGACGGCTTGAAGCCCGCACCTTCTCAATCCCATCGCAATAAACTCCATTCTTTGAGAGAGCTGTTCTCTTGATCGTCGAAACACGCTTTCCGTCAATTCTTCAGATTGAGATTTCTTACCCGGAATAGTTAATCCGGTTATCTCTAAAGAAGTATAAGGAACTACGACAAAGAAGTTTTTTATAAGAATATCTTGAGTTTCAACCAATTCTTCAATGAATTCGCGATATTTCTTTGTTTGTAACTTAAGAAGTTTGTTAGTCTGTTTTTCTTCAAGTCCTTTCAGTTTCTCCACATACCCAGTAATATTAAGTCTTCTTGATTGACAAAGCATTTGACATGAGAAATCAAGAGAATTCAAGAAGTTTTGAAATTGATAGATTATAGAGTCTTGCTCTTCAATTGATTTAAGAGCGAAGTTCGTAGAAGATACTAACAAAACACCCCTTAGTGTTTTGTTCTTAAGAATGATAACGCCGTTACGTATCTGATCTATTTCTAAGAAACCTTGAGTTGTTCTCTCTTTTGCCATATTATCTTATCTCTATTTCCGACCACAATTTCTTTAATTTACTTCCTTCTGTCGATCTAAGCGGTGTCTCTTTAACTCTCACAGAGCTCTCATCAATTATTTCTTTCTTCTTAGTGACAAATCCTCCGCCGAAACTCTTCTTTTTCCAAACATAAATCTTAGGTTTAGTGAAGAAACCGATAGATTTTCCTATAAGAGCTATCAAAGACATTCCCTCAACTTTAATGAAAACAAGAGACAGAGATGTTCCTACAATAATTCCCGATATTATTAACCAAAGAAAAAAGTTGTCTCCGATTGCAAAGAAAAGAACCAAAACAATAAGTCCGGCAAACCCTACGACAACGAACTGTCTGAAGGTTAAAGGACCAAAGATTTTTGCTTCATGTTCTATGTATTGGGGAACTTTGAATCGCATCGTTATATCCTGGATGCTATTCTACCAAAGAGTTTTCGAAACTTCAATCTCAAAAGATGATTTTAGATGGGGCTATAAAGGTTCTCTATAAGCATCTTCGCTTACAGAAGAAATTTCTTCAGTCTTTTCCAATATCTTTTCAGATTCAGATCCTGTTCCATAAACTTCGGCTAAATCATCTCTAATCGGAAAGAATACAAACCTTGTTATCTCTCTGAATATCTCTTTAGATTGAGACATATTTATTCCAACATCCCTAATCAACACCTTCTCAAAATCTTCAATCGGTAAAAGTCCTAATAGAGTTTGACTGATCGCATTTAATATGTCGGAGAACTTGTCGTTTATCTCATATCTTCTACAAATCTTCTCTACGTTGTTACCGATCTCTTCCGAGAAAAGAGCGCTTTGTAATCTCGGAGGCAATGTTTTATAAAGCTTAACGAATTCTTCTTGATCAATTTTTTTCATCTTTTGAACAAATTACATTTAACTCGAAGTCTCTTCTCTCTTTATTTTGTCATGAAACTCTTCAAAGAGAGCTTGTCCGGCAGGAGTCTTCTTGATTTGTCCATAAAGTGTCGGATTAAGTCTCTTTAATTCTTCGACATCCATTGTATTAATTGTATTGGAAAGATCTTTTACAATACTTGAAACATCTTTTCGATTTTCAAAAGCTCTGATAAATTCTATACTCTTATTTTCTATAATGGCTTCTAAGAATTTTCCGTTTTTAACAGTACTTGAAGAGAGATTCTCAACATCAGATGATTTAAGCGATTGAACGGATATCTTGTTTATTGCATTGATAACAGCTTCCTCTATCTCTTTCTTTTTTTCCTTGTACTCATCTCCATCTTTATCAAGAGTTTTTAGCTCTTCTTTAAGTTCTTCAATACTGCCATCTACCTTCTTAACTTCGGACATCATTGCAGATTGAATCTTTGTTGCTAAGTTCAACTTTTCTTCAGCTTTTTTAATCTTGGTTTTGTCACGATCCTTTTCTTCTTTTTCCTTCTCATCATCGATTTCTTTTTGTGGAGCAGACACATCTGCAAAATCAGGTATATGCTTTACTACATTTTTAATTGTCTTTGAATCACCGCTTCTATGAATTCCTTCTATAAGGTCAGCCAAGACATCGGGAGGCAATTTAGTTAGAGCATCAGCTCCACCCCCAGCTAAAAACTGTAATGCAGCAGTGCCTCTGACCAGGTTCGCGGTTCTAAGTCCCCGAAGTTGAGTCAACCCCATGTCGCTTTGAATAAAGTCTTCATAATCATCTCCATGCTTCTTTTTCAAATCTTCCAACTCACTCTTAACATCCTTCTTTCTCTCTTCACTTACACTAGTCCCTGCAATATTGTGAGCTCTCCTTATTGCCCATGACGTTCCCTTCTTTGCGGAAGTATAGGCTCTTGAGACAAAACCTGGTCTCTCAATCTTTGCTCGAGCTTCTCTCTCTTTTATATCTTTACTGCGTTCTTCTTCTCTCGCTCTTATCCCTTTCATGGTTCCGGTGGCGATGGCCCCTGTATAAGGAGATGCGATTTTGGCAAAACCTTTTGCTTGGTCTATAACAGCGTTAACCGCAGTTGGAACAAAACTTTTAGTTATAGCCATAATGACGATGAAATATGCAAGAAGTGCTATGTGAGGAATTATCTTTAAAAAGCCATCTATCATCCCACCACCAAACCAAGATGGCTTTACCTCAAAAACATTCTGGAAACTCTCTGTAACACTCATTACAGTCGGAGCCATAGCGAGGCCGAAATACATTAAAAATATGAAAATAACTCCGACAAAGAGCCACTGTAAAAGAGCGCTAAGCCATTGGTTCCAATATTTTTTAGTATCGTCAAATATGAGGCAAAAAAATGCCAGAGGAGCAATTACAGCTAATATTTGAATTACAAAAATTCTTATTAGAAAAACTAAGAAATAAAGGAAAAACAAACCCGCCATTCCCCACATTATTGCTCCGTAAGTCAAAAATTGAGAGGCTGATACAATCGCAGCCTTTAATCCAAAAACCCAAGCCAATTGAACAGCTACGTTAAGATAAGGTACAAGCAGAGATGCAGCGGTAGCGGCAATAAGACCCATTGTCCATGCCAATTGCCCAGTACTGAATGAAAAAAGCGGAGATATCGCGTTGTATAAGATATTGCCGCCGTTTCCGGATAAAAATTGATTGGCTATACTATTGTATAAGAAATTTGTTATATCTATTCCGGCTCCAACAAAAAGAAGAGTGAAATTGACCAAAAGAGCCACTACTATCAACATCGGCAATGTCTTTTTCAATTGGATCTTAGTAGAACCAAGTATCACCGAGAAGGCAATGACTATAAAGGCAATTATTAATATCATATTGACCAATCCGGCAGTGAATCCCCAGTTAAGTCTGATGAAAGCCGAAGCTTCTCCTGATGTGACTGTTAGGAGTGTTGGCGTAGCAGAAATTATTCCCTGTAAAAGGAAAGATGATACAAGTAATAGTGCTTGTCCTATAGCGAAGAATACAAGAGAACCTATTGTAAGGGCAGCAATAGGTCCCGCATATTCTGAAATTGCATCAAGTTGATTTGATGCAAGATCAAAAGCAAAACCATTAACCACTTGGGGAGTTAGTATAATAACGAAAGAGAGGACTAAAGAGATTAGCGCGATGTTTTTTGAATTAGATCTCATCTTATTTTCTTATTTCCCAACTCTTGGGAAGCTTACTTTCTATTAGTGTCATTTTATCAGAGAATTCAAAAGTCAACAAGGAATCCTTGACATAAAGTCTTTAAGTGTTACAATTTTGTTAGGAGTACAAAGTACTTTAAAAAATAAAAAGGAGGCGATTATTGTGAAAAGAGCTGCTTGTCTGTTGATTATCTTTTTACTTGTTCTCACCGGTTGTAGTACAAACTCGAAAGAAGTTGTCTCTAACCCAAATAAAGAAGTAGTGAAAACCACCGGAACAGAATCGGAAGGTCCATCTACTGACAAGCCGGGCAAAGAAGAAGTAATAAAGGAAACCGACGTTAACGAAAAACGATTTAAGGAGATCAAAGCGGATCTACTTGAAAGGGGGTTAATAAGCAAGGACACAAAAGTTTACAGGATTGGAGAGAGAGCGGTAATAAGTGAAGATATCAGCTGCAGAAATTCTGAAGAAGAAAAGCTGAAAGGAAAAGAATATTTTATTACCGGTGTTTGTCTTAGAACCGAGGAGCTTCTCTTTGAAAAAGAGAAGAAGGTTTTCATCTTGAGGTTTGTCTTGATTATTGACAAAATTTTTGATCATGCATTAGATTATGATATTGGTGTTTTGGTTGGGAACGAAGTAGTGAATATTAAAAAAAACTGGAATCAAACCTTTAAAGCGGAAGTTGATGGGAAAAAAGCTATTCGAACAAGGATGGAAAGCCCAGTTAGTAGCATAGTGGAGGGAATTGAAGGGAGTGATCAGGTCGTACTTTTTTCTAGGTTTATGGATCAAACAGATGTGTTTATTGTGTTCAAATCAGAATTTTCATAAAGAGCCTCAATAGCTGTCTGATATAGGATAATTATCGGACAGCTTTCTTTTTTACTAATCTGCTACTCTGTATTTAGAGGGCACTGTCCTTGACAGTTCAGCACAAGTTATCGCATCATCTCTGAACTTTGATTCAGAGAGGTCTCTTGAGGGCAATTGGATTCTGGCTAATCTTCCTCCACAAACATCGCTTCTGAACCATCTTCGAGTAGTATAAAATAGATCTAACATACAAACTCCACCTTCTTTGTATTGACCATTAGGATCCTCCTCTCCTTTTTCATTATATCTGACTATGTTTACAATATCACTTTTATCTTCGTCCCCAATCCAACCAAGTTCTTCATCCGTCAATTTTATGAAAGGCCTGGCAGATGCCCAAAAGTCTGAATGGTCGTCCAGTTCACTCTTTTCCACTTTTTGAATATCAAGTCTGTCTTTACTGCTCGAGTTAATGGCGTCGCCTTCTGCTTCACTACTGCCGCCCTCGGGTTTTTTGAAAACTATAGGATCTCCTCCGGGACCGCCCCTGAAGTCAGTGTCGGGATAGATCACTGCAAAGTCGCACGGGGGAACCGTTCCCTTCGGATCCTCCATTTGAAGACCTGTGAACCCTCTTTCATCCCAAATAGTGGGTAATTCTTTCAATTGAACCAATTCCGGATTTATCGTATTCAATATCAACCAAGAAGCAAGGAGTAAAATTAAACCAAGAATCGAAGATTGAATTCTATTGATTGCAGACCCCATCTTTTTTGGATCCCCAGCTGAAGTCAGATATTCAATTCCAGCCCATAAGAGCATAGCAAAGACAGCTAAGCCCCCAAGAGCCACCCCCCACTCATAAGTGTATTGTATAAAGGTGTGAAATGGAGTATCGGGCCCGATACTTGTCCCCATAGGTGAGGCTGGCCAATCAATCTCGGTCTCCGCTGCACTTACTTGATAGAAGAACGGCAGGACTAAAAAGATTGCCATTAAAGTTATTATTACAATTTTTCTCTTTGACATCATAAAGTATCAATAATTTATTCTGACTTTATCACACATCATCAATTTTATAAACAGAATTGATGATATGGTTTATCTGATCCAACTGATCAACAAAATTTTCCGCATAAGCTATGACTGAGACGAGATAAAAATCATCATTGACTTTAACTATCTTTTCTTTCGATTTAGCGATTTGCCCGTCACTATAGGTATATCTTACTTCTAAATAAACGCCACTGTCATCTTCCGTCTCCTCCATAATCTCCATAGCCATTTCCTCTTTACGGAAAATGTTATTCATAATATCCATAACTTCTTTATTATCTTGAGCATTGATCTTTGAAACCACTATAATGGTGGGGCGAGAAATATTTTTTGATTGAGCAATGAAAGGAACGTCTATGGAATCTCTGTAATCTCTTGCAATATCCGCCTCTGTTATGGTCCAGTGAGATGGATATTCAAAACCTATCGCATTATCAATGGAATGCTTGGAATATTCTATCACTTCGGGATCTTTTATCTGGGGCATATCCACTCCTTGTTCTCTTAAAAAGCTTTCTACATCTCCCGATGTGAGAGAGTCGAATGAGGGTAACTCGATTTCAGGAATTTCTATGTTCTGAAACCTTTTAACGACTTCAATACTCTTTATTTTCGACATATTCCGGTATGACAAGAATCCAAGAAAAAAGATCATTATAATTGAGATTACTAAAGTTCTTTTGTCTTCAAATTTCATATTCAAAAAGATATTTGCCACCAAGGGCCAAAGATTCCTGTATAACCCATTATGGCCATTATAATACTAATAGCGGTCCAACCCAAAAACATAACAAGGAGACCTTTTCCAATCGAAGTCCATATCCCTTTGATTTTTTTAAGGATATTCGGATCACCCAAAGAGACATAGAAAACTATTCCGGAGACAATTATCATTATTACCAATATGATAGGCATTAAATTCCAGAAAAGGAAGTCTATTATAATCTTAAGCATTATAAACAGGTGACTAAGACGACAAGCTTCTCGCTCGTTCCACGGAGTGCTCGGATTATTATAGCTTAATCCGCAGGGTACAAAACCCACACCAGAGATAGCTCCTTCATGTAAGATGAAATGACCTTGACTGGCCTCACCGGCATCTTGACAGTTCTCGTCTATGCAACCTTTTACGGTCCAATTATTATCTCCCACGCAAGTCAACTGAATGATTTTCTCATTTTCTTGGACAATATTATTAAATATGGTTTCTCCTCCGCAAGAGACGGATAATTGATAGTAATTAGCTCCCTTTAATTTATCCCATGACAAGAGAATATTCTTATGAGTATCAAGGAAATAATCAGCGCTTTCGGGTGAAAGATTTTCCGGAGTCGATAGTGATATTGTTCTGAAGTATCGAGTTTCTGATTTATCACCACAGACAGTTCCTTGAGGATCGTTGCAAGACCTGACAAACCATGTGTAGAAGCTATTTTGTTCCAATACGGGGTAGTTGACTCTACCGCGATTACTCGTGACTACAGCTTCAGCACCATTGAAGTTCAAGACATAAGATCTTGCTCCGGGAACGTTTTCCCATCTCAAGCTAAGAGGAATTTCCACCCCCTCGACTCCGTCATCCGGATCTTCCAATAATGGTGGGCGCCCGGTGGTTTTGAACTTTCTTTCCGATTTTTCAGATTCGCACAATTGAGCCTTTGTATCCCAACAAGATGTTACCTCCCACCTGTATTCAGAATCTAATTCAAGATTCACTTCTTCCCTTGGTAAGATGACTTCATGTATTCTTGTAACCTCTCCTGTATCGCTGGAAGTTCCTTCTACCCTTTCTCCCAAGACTAGATTATTATTGTTGTCAAACAACTTGAAATAATAAGAATTGGCTCCCAATGACGCGCTCCATCTAAAACGGATCGGCCAACCGATAGGGTTTTTTCCATTGGGATCATCAGAAGGACTTAGGAGTTCGGGAGCTTCAATCTTTACATCCGGAGAAACCTTAATATATTGATAAGGGGTGAATTCATTACAATTTTGTTCGTCTTCTTCTCCGATGCAACCTCTTACTCTCCATCTGTATTCCGCGTAATCACTCTTGGTGAAGAGGAGGTATTCATCATTTCGAACATGAGTTGGAGGAGCTATATCCGGTGGGGCGGCGATTCTGAATATTGATCCACCCAAAGCTTCCACTATTGGGTGAGTTTGATATTCTCTCCAAAAACTGAGACCCCAAAATTGCCACCTTGGTAATTTTTGCTGAACATCAACTTCGTATCTGTCCGGTAAAAGGTAAATAGTTTCTTCTTTTCCACCGATCTTAACGGTATCTTCAAATCTCATTTCACACCACCTTAGATTGGCATCTTCCAATTTATATATAATCTCCGGATCTGATTCCGTACCGGCTTCGGTGCCTTGTCTTAAGCGCTCTATCTTTTTGCTTGTCGAAAAAGACCATGAAGCGATAGGACCGCAATTTGTTCCATCCCAATTACAGCAGGCTTGGACAGACCAATCGTAGAAATCAGAAGGTTTAAGAAGACAACTGTCAGCCAAGAATTTATTCCCCTTGAGGTTGATAGAGAAAGGATTGCCTTCTTCAATATAAGAGAAAGGTGGCATAAAGACATCATAAATATCTTTATTTTCATCATAGGGATCATCGTCACCAGGAAGAGCAAATGACGTGAAAATACTCGATGTTCTCAAAGATGTTGCTCCTTTGGCAAGGCAAGGAACATTTCCAACCCAAGGACTGCTGTCGGGAATCGTCACTAAAGAGAGCGGATTAACAACCTGTCCATTCAATTTTATTTCAAAATGAAGATGGGCTCCGGTGGATGTTCCCGTAGAACCCATTACTCCAAGAACTGTATCACCTCTAATTTTTACATATTCATATATAGGTTGATCGGTTTCTGGATCAACCCCGACTTTTCGAGTTCCCCAAATCTCTCCTCCGGGAGTGACCTTATCGCCGGATCTGATTGACCCGTATACATCGGATCCGGAAAAATTATTGAGATGCATATAGCGAGTCTCCTTTTTTGAGGAGTCGGATAGAGAATCAAAGCTATAAGCAGAATGATCTATAGTCACCATATTTCCGGCTCCTTTGCCGTCATCAGCAAATGTTATCGTTCCTGGAGCGGCGGCAAAGATCGGAATCCAACTGTTACCAGCGACAGGTTCGACTCTTATACAGACATTTGATCCAAACCTAACTCCTCGAGCCGTACAGGTCATCCTTCCTCCATGACCGATGTCTATTCCATTATGAAAACCCCATTTTGCAGGTATTTTCCAACTTTCCCATCTTTTACCAAAGCATGATGTAATTGATCTTACACTGTTTGGCACCGGCCGAATAAATCGATATTTTCCATTAATGGTAACGAATTGACCGTCAGAAGGGCTCCCTTGAGAAAGATCCAGTCCGGGCAGACTTGAAAATATTGGGAAATTCCCATCTCCTGAATAATCATGGCCAAATTCAAAACTACCAAGTTCACCGGGTTCGGCATTGGTATTCTCTATCGTTAAGTTATAAGAGATTGGGCCTTTCTCCAGCATATTGCCAAAGCCTGGAACATTGGTCCAAGAAAGCTCGGCTGGGAGATCAACATTATATGAAGACGGACTGCTGTTGTATTTAGGATCAGTAGGGGCCTCAAGGCATTCTCCTTGGCAGTTATAAACTACCATATTCGACTGCCACGATGTTTGCCCGGGATCGCATTTCAACCAACTCTCAAGATCCTTGAAAGTTGTTGGACTGGTATAATAATCATAAGAAGGAAGACCGCAACCTGAAACTCTTCGGTGTTCGCGGTGAAGTATTTTCGAACCGCACTCATCACTCTCGCATCGATATCTGTTTCTAACCAATGAGTCGGTTTGAGTACACTCATCTTCACCAGACTCGTTTGCAACAACCAATCTATCGGATTCTCCAATTGAGAGAAGAGCTAAAAGAAGAGCTATCAATATTATTCTATTTCTTGAGAAAGCTTTAGCCATTCATTTAAATTAAGAGATTCGGCTCTTCTCTTCGGGTCGATTTTAAGAGAGAGAAGAGTCTTTTCGATTTCCTCTTTATTTAATTTTAGTTCTTTTGACAGATTATTCAATAGCTGAGCTCTTGGACGAGAAAATCCAGCTCTGGCAGCTTTGAAGAATTTTACCGGATCACCCTTTAAAGAAGGGTCTCTTTCAATGATTAAAATGGAGCAATCCACCTTAGGTGGCGGCCAAAAAGAGTTTTTAGAAACATTGAACACTATCTTGGGTTTGGCATAGAATTGGACCGAAAGAGCTAAAAGATTCATGTTTGGAGGATTAGAGCAAATTCTCTTAGCAACTTCTCGTTGAACCATCAAGACCATTTTCTTTGGAGGCTTGGAACTTTCCAAGAATTTTCTTATCACAATGGAAGTGATGTAGAAGGGCAGATTGGCTAAAAGAGTGTAGTCTCCTGTCATTTCAATCTCAGAGATTCTCAAAATATCGCTCTTGATAACGGTAACGTTATTCAAAGGAGGAAGGATCTCATTTTCAAGTATCTCTGCGATTTTTTCATCTTTCTCAAATGCTATGACCTCTTTTGCTTTTTGAGCGACAGGAACAGTTAAAGCCCCCAATCCCGGACCAATCTCTACCACCGATTCATTTTGGTCTATCAACGAGATTACTTTCTCAATGATATTCTTATCAACCAAAAAGTTTTGGCCTAATCGTCTCAATGGGGCCAAGCGATGAACTTTCAATATTTCAATAATTTCGGATTGAGTTAACGACATGATTGTACCTTATCATAGAATTACAAGAAAAACATTGACTTTTATTCAAAAAGGAGATAGTATTCATCATCTGAAAAGACAGGCAGATTAAAAAGTATCGATCAATACATTAGTACGTCTGATAAAACTGCTCTTTCTTTCGTAAAGAGAGTAAGAGAGATAATATCCAGATTAGTAAGGAGAAACAAGGGATCTTTAAAAGACCCCTCTTTTGCTTTTAAACTGTCAGTCCTCATTATTGCGATTTTTCTTTTCTTAGGACCGGAATCTTCATCCATTAGAAATGATTGTAAAAACATAAAGAGATCTGGAGATTTATTGGCAAGCCAAGATCCATTCTCAAGTTCGAGAACTGTTGTTATAGATGAGTCTTCGGATCTACTCATAGCGCAAGGCAATACCGTTTACGCGGCAACCCCCCTCTTCTTTCCCAAGGTTCAGATTTTGGGAAGTATAGAAGACGTGAGTGAGAGGGAGATAATATCTTATACAGTAAAAGAAGGAGACAGCATCAGCTCCGTGGCTGATAAGTTCGGAATCTCAAAGGACACGATAACTTGGGCTAACGATCTAAGCGAGTCAAAGATACGGTCGGGTCAAGAATTGATCATTCTTCCGGTGTCGGGAGTTTTTCATGTCGTGTCCTCAGGTGATACTATAGATAAAATCGCCTCCAAGTATGAAGCTGAAAGTGACCAAATTACCGAGTTCAATCAGATAGAATCGATAAAAGAGGGAGATATTCTTGTGATTCCGGGAGGTAAAATTAAAAAGCCTGTTGTATCAGCTCAAGCTCCTACTAAGAAAACAAGCGGATCGTCTTGGTTAATAGCGCCGGCTTCAGGGTATATCAGCCAAGGTTATCGTTGGTGGCACAATGCTATCGACATTGCAAATAAGTGCGGATCCCCGATATATGCGGCGGCGTCAGGTACGATTCAAGAAACGGGATACGATTCAATCGGAGGGAATTATGTTAAAATTTTACATTCCAACGGAGTGGTGACTTATTACGGACATATGTCAAGAATAAGAGTTACTCCGGGAGAATCAGTTCTCCAAGGAAGTCAGATCGGAGATATTGGAAATACAGGCTATACAATAGGTCTAACGGGATGTCACGTTCACTTTGAAGTTCGCGGAGGATCAAATCCATTTGCCTCATATCCTGAAGGACACAGATTCTAATTTACTCTTTGCACTTACCGCAGGTTTTCGTCTCGGGTATCAACCCCAATCTTTCCTCGCTGATGTCATTACCGCAAACTTCACATTTGCCGTAGTTACCTCTTTTTATTTTTTCTAATGCGGCGTTAATGTTTTGGAGTTTGGTTTCCAAAGTTCTCTCTATCGGTAATAAAGAGCTGTATTCTTCAACCTCATCAGCTTCTTCATCTAAAGTTCCTTCTGCTTTAAAGTTTGGAAAACGGGTATTCCAATCACCAGGAATTGAATCGCTCTCTTTAGCAAATTCACTAATCATCTCTTCGACATTCTCTCTTTCCTTCTCTAACTTAATCTTCAACTCTTCGATTTTCTCTTTTTTCATTCTTTTAGATTGAATCTATTAATCTTTTTATGGTATCGGACGATGTTGTAAAAGCAAAGATGTTTTCTATCGGAGTTTTAATAATTGCATAGCATAGCTCCGAACCGTCTTCGAAATCAAGACAACGAATAATGTTTTGCTTGTAAGTGGACGGAGTAAAGAATTGACTCGAAGAATTTGTCTCTTTATTCAAAAAAGAAAGAAAGAGACTGGTATCTCTTATAGCATTATCTTCCCATTCTCGCATCATTCCAGTAAAGCCGTCTGCTTCGGTGATTATAGTGGCGAAACCAACTTCATTTGAATCTTCTCTGTAATGAATGAATGAATTTAAACTCTCTTGATCTACTCGCACCGCAAAAGAAGAAGGCATTGTGATTGAGATGGCATTAAGGAAGGATCCCACGGTGACAAGAGACGGCTCTTTAGGATTTATCTGGTCTTTAAAAATTATTCTGGTCAGAGTATCTTCCCCTTCTTCTTCTTTGTAATATTGCAAAAGGTGTGATGAGAGTTCATTGGGACGAGTGATTGATGGATATTCAAATTTGTCAAAAGTAAAGAGCGCCCTCGGATCCGCTACTTCGGGAACAATGACTTCTTCAATCTCTTTCTCTATAATCACTTCAGCACCCCTGTCTCTGACGGTCTTTGACAATTGTCGCCATAGAATTGTGAAAGCAAATATTATCGCCACAAGAACAAGGATGACAATAATTCTAACAAGAACTTTTTCAATTCTTGCAGGTTTTGGAGGAATGCTCATTTGTATATTACTATCTTCCGCTGGAGTCTCCGGTATTAAAGGAGGAACATTCTCTCCCTTAACTCTTTTGATGAAATCCAATCTCTCTTTCTCCTCTCTCTTTTGGAGATCCGAGAACTTATCTCCGCTTGCGGAAGAATTCATTTGTAACGGAATTGTTGGAGGAACCTCATCAGTAACAGCATCCTCAATATTCGGAGTCAGCTTTTGAGGTTTTTTCTCTTGCCGCTCTTTTTCTTTCTGTTTTTTAAGATATTCTTGATAAAATGACATCTCAATTATGTTTTAAGAAGGATTTTCCTCTTGATCTTCCTTGGCAAGCTGAAGCATAAAATTAAAGAATTCCTCATTCTCTTCAATTTTTACAAGATCAAGTTCAGCACTGGAAGATTTTCTATTGATATAGTCAATCACTAAATCACGATCGCTTAAATGAGGTCTTTCTGAAACTGTTTCCTCCGGAAGATCAAGAGATTCTTTCTCCGGAGTTTCTTCTGCGACTTCTCCACCTTCGACTTCTTCTCCTTCTTTAGTTTTTATTCTCTCTTCTTCAATTCTTCTTTTTTCCTCTTCGGCAACTCTTCTTTTTTCAGCCTCCCTTTCTTCTTCGACCCTTCTTTCTCTTTTATTAATTTCATCAATCTTCTCTTTTTCGGAGTCCTCACTTTTGAGCTCGGATGATATAAGATCAATCTCTTTATTAAGATCTTCTTCTCTTTGCATTATCTTTCTGATCTCTCCCTCTTCTTTCTCTATCTCTTTGATTCGATCACGAATTTCCCACTTTTGTTTTTCAACACTTCTTCTCCTATCTTCAACTTCTCTTCTCTCTATCTCTGCAGCTCTTCGCTCTTCAATGTCATCGGTTCCCACTTCTCTTTCTTGGATACTTCTTTCGTCTTTTTCAATTTTCTCCAACTCTTCATTAATTTTCTTGATGGAAGACAAAAGATCATCTTTTTCAGAAGACATCTTTGCCTCTTCTTCTTTTAGTCCTTCTTTGATTTTAACAACTTCTTTTAATTTTTTTTGAAGTTCATCTTTCTTTTCCGATAAAGTTTCCTTTTTCATTATTTCTGAAACCTCTTCTTCTCTGTTTAGAATCCTTTGATATCTCACTTCAATTTCTAACCCCTCTTCTTCTAACACTTTCAGGCGTTCTTCTTCTGTCCATCTTTGATCCTCAATGTCTCTTCTTTGGTCTTCAATTTCGGATCTCTCCTGGGATATCTTTTTTAACTCTTCGGAACTTTGTTCTTTTCTACTTGCTTCTTCAAGTTCAAGCTCTCTCTTCTCAATATTTCTCTCTTTTTCTTGTATAATTTCAATTGAATTTTTAATTTCCCTCTTTCTTAAATCAAGAGCTTCTTTTTCTTTCCTAATAACCTCTTTTTCTTCCAATATGCTTTTAAGGCTTTCAGATGTTTTAACTTTTTCAGTTTGATATTCTTCGTATAAAGACATATTTTTACTTATAACTAAATAGATTCGGACTTTTTGGCTTTATCCAGAATATATTTAAAAAACATTGGATCTTTCTCAGCTTTTTTAATATCAGATTCCGGGTTAGTCGAGTTACTTTCTATATACCTTATTACAATGTTCTTGTCATCATCTTCTGCTGTTTCTATAACCGGATCTCTTCCCTCCAAAATTGAATCTATCTCATCTATCCTTCTCTTCAAATTCATTTCTTTCTCTTTTTCCGCCTCCAATTCTTCCCTTGACAATCTCTCTCTTTCTGACACTTCTTTTAAGACGGAAGTATCCGCCCACACTTTTTCTTCAAGGGTTTTAATATCGTCTTCTGTATTCCATCTCTCTTTCTCTATCTTTTTCTTAAGGATGGGATCGGACTCTTCCATCTCCCTCTTTTCAATCTCCTCTTTCAGAGATATTAATTCGGAAGCCTTATCTTTTGTTATACCAAGAGCTTGCTCCACTCCTTTCTTTTCATCTGTAACTGTCTCTAACCTTTCTTTAGCCTTCTCTATTAAGGTATAAAGATCAGAAAGGTTTCTCTCAATCTCCTCTTTCTCTTTGGTTAGTCTTATCCTTTCAAGTTTAGAGTAGGCGTCTTTAAGGGTATCTTCGTTCTCTTTTTGGATTGTTTTTTTCTCATTATAATCGTTATTAGCTTGATCTATCGTTTTTGATATTTCGAGAATTTTCTCATCCCAACCCCACCTCTCTTTTTCAACTAATCTTCTTTTTTCTTGCCATTCCCAAAGATCTTTTTTAGCCCCTTTGTCTTTCTTAAGATAACCAACTCTATCGGCAACTTCTTTTTCTTTAATCTCAATCTCTTTTTCTTTTTCTATGGTCTTATCAAGAGATGATTGTAATTCTTCTTTATCTTTCTCAAGGCTTTCTCTTTTATCTTCAATCTCTTTTATTGATCGGTTTACCTCTTCTTGTTTTGATTCAAGCTCTGCTATCTCTTTTTTAATGCCTTCTTCGCTCTCTTTTTCTTGTCTTATCCTCTCTTCTTCCGCCCTTCTCTCCTCCTCTGCGATCCTCTCTTCTTCCGCCCTTCTCTCCTCCTCTGCGATCCTCTCCTCCTCTGCGATCCTCTCTTCTTCCGCCCTTCTTTCTTCTTCAATATCCGTATCTTTTTCAAGAGTTAATAAGCTTTCTTCGCTTAAAGGAGTTTTTTCAGAAACTTCATCTTCTATCGGAGGCAAAGGCTCTTCTTTGAGTTCCAAAGAATCCTCCTTAATGAATTCGGCAACAAGCATCGTATCTTTTGTAATGTTAAAAGTATACTCGGATAGATTTGAAATTGTTTCAGCTACTTCATCCATCCATCTCTCAAATTTAAACCCTTCATTGGGAGTTGCCAAGACTCTTACTTCACTCCCTTGAGAGTAAAAACCTTCTCCCTCTAAGGTACCTCCTTCATTAGGAATAGCCGAAAGAGAAACAATGAAGTTTTCAAGGGTTTCTTCTTTGGGAAGATCTTCTTCTTTTTCTACTTTATCGGGAGGAAAAATTATCGGAAGATCTTCTTCTAACCCTTCTTCAGACTGTTTCTCGTCTACTTTTTCATCTTTAGTTTCCTTCGTTTTTGTTGCAAGCTCAGTCATAACTCTCTCTTCCTCTAAGATAGCATCTTCCGTCTTCTCCGATTTTCTTTTTGCTTCTTCTTCAATCTCTTTTACAAATTTTTCAACCTTCTTCTTTCTCTCTATGTCTTCCGGGGGCAACTCTTTTCCTTTCTTTTTTAAGGGTTTCTTAGAATCGAGCTTTTTTTCTGGTTCAGTGACAGATAGGCCCTTAAGTCGAGCAATGTCTTTTTCCATTGTTCGAATTTCAGCCTTTTCTTCAAAAATAAACTTTTCTTCTGATTTTTTTTCTTCCATATTTTATGCCGGCTCTCAACTGTTTTTAAGAGCGTCTTTTAATGAAAGATTTATTCTTCCTTGACCGTCAATCTCAATCACTTTTACGGGGATCATCTCTCCAACTTTTACAATATCACTGACTTTATTGACATGATGATCCGCCAGCTTTGAAATATGAACCAATCCTTCTTGATTGGGTAGAATTTCAACAAAAGCTCCAAAATCAATGATCCTCTTAACTTTTCCTTGAAATATTTCACCGACTTTCACCTCCCGGGTAATATTTTTGATCCAAGATACCGCCTTCCAAGCGGCGTCTTCCTTCTCGGAAGTAATAAAAATAATTCCTGAATCTTTTATATCTATCGTTGCTCCCGTCTCGTCTATGATTTCATTTATAACTCGTCCTCCAGGACCAATGACTTCTCCTATCTTTTCAGGATCTATTTGGAAAGTGATAACTCTTGGGGCATACGGAGATATGGTTTCTTTGGCTGTTGAGATTACTTGAGTCATCTTATCTAAAATTTTCTCTCTCGCTTTTTTTGCTTCAATTAAAGCTTGAGAAAAGATTTCTCTATCTATTCCCCTTATCTTAACATCCATCTGAATAGCTGTTAAGCCTTTTGAAGTACCCGTTACTTTAAAGTCCATGCCTCCGTGGTGATCTTCAAGACCTTGTATATCGGTTAAGAGCTTATACTTTCCACTCTCTTCATCAAGAATTATTCCGATTGATATTCCGGCAACAGCTCTTTTTATTGTAACTCCGGCATCCATTAAAGCAAGAGATGCGGCACAAGTTGAAGCCATCGAAGTTGATCCATTAGAAGATAATATCTCCGAGACAACTCTTATAGTGTAGGGGAAGTCATCAAACTTCGGCAGAACAGGAATAATCGCTTTCTCAACCAACATACCGTGCCCGATGTCTCTTCGGCCAGGACCTCTCATAGGTTTAACCTCTCCTACGGAATAGGGAGGAAAATTGTAATGGTGCATGAATCTCTTCTCTCCTGTAGACTCCATCTCTTCAAAGAGCAGTTGATCACTCGGAGAGCCAAGAGTCACTATCGACAAACTCTTTGTTTGTCCTCGAGTGAAAAGACCGGATCCGTGAGTGCGTGGCAACAGTCCAATCTGAGCGTTGAGCTCTCTAAGCTCATTGAGGTTTCTGCCGTCAGGCCTTTTGCCTTTATTCAGGATCATATCTCTCAATATCTCTCCGGTCACTTTCTCAATGAAGTTGGATATGATCTTATCTTTTTCTTCAGCTTGGTCTTCTTTGAATATAGCCTCGAGAGCTTCTTTTGCTTTATTTAGCAAATTGTTTCTTTCAGTCTTATCTTTATTACTTAAAGCTTCCGTAATCAACGGATTAGCGACAGATCTCATCTTCTCTTCAAATTCCACCGACTCCCCGCTTGTTTCAATGACAATCTTTTGTTTGGCATTCTCTTGAACGATTGAATTCTGCATTTGACAAATGTCAGCTATCGCTTTCTCGGCAAAATCAGACGCCTCCAATAAAGAGTTCTCATCAACTTCATTGAAACCACCTTCAATCATATTCAATATGATTTTACCATCGTTGTTTCTCACACCCGAAAAGATGATCTCCATATCGGCTTCTTCGCGATCATTATAAGTTGGGTTTAAGAGCATTTTTCCGTTTTTTCTAACAACTCTTACCGCTCCCACCGGGCCGTCAAAAGGAATATCAGAGATCATTAAAGCGGAAGATGACGCAATCAACCCCAAGAGGTCGGCGTCATTTTCTTTATCCCAAGAAAAACAAGTGACGACAACTTGAACTTCTCGACCTTCAAGATTTTCCGTAAAGAGAGGACGAATACTTCTGTCAATTAGTCTTGAGGTTAAGATTGCGGTGTCAGACGGTTTCCCCTCTCTTTTACTGTACCTTGATCCCAATATCTTTCCGGCGGCATAAGATTTTTCTTCGTAATCCACTGTAAGAGGAAAGAAATCAAGACCTTCTCTTTTGTTGGGAGCTATGGTTGCGGTAGCCAATACAAGAGTGTCACCACACCTTGCAAAAACACTCCCTCCGGCCTGCTCGGCCAAATTGTCGGGAGTGATTATTATCTTTTTATCTCCAACAAGAACGCTGTATTCATTCATCTTTTTTATTTCTTAAGAAGGAATTTCTTCGGGCTCTTTCCTAAATCGGTGAATTCGTCAGCCACTTCAATTAATGCATGAGAGGTTGACTTGTCAAAAGCCATAACCTCAACTCTTTTTCCTTGATTTTTTAAATATTCAACGAGAGGGATGAAATCCCCATCACCTGACACCAAGACCAATGTATCAAGAGTTGGCGCTATTCTAATAGCGTCTATCACGAGTCCGACATCCCAATCTCCCTTCTTTTGTCCTCCATAAAATTCTTGGAGATCTTTTATGCGAGTCTCAATCCCAAGCTTAGTTAAAGCCTCGAAGAATAACTTTTCTTCGCCAGTCTTGGTTTTAATGACGTAAGCAAAAGCTCTGACAAGGTTTCGATCAGAAACAGCAGATTTTAAGATTTCGTTGAAATTGACTTTTGATTTATAGAGGTTCTTGGCCGAATGATAAAGATTTTGAACATCTATCAATACTGCCATTCGTTGTCCAAAGTGCTTATTAGTCATGAAAGATCATCTCTTTTTAAGGCCAACTTTCTTGACGATACTTTCGTATCTCTTTTCGTCTTCTGCCTTTAAAACTTTCAAAAGTTTCTTTCTCTTAACAACCATTTTGAGAAGACCTCTTCTTGAATGAACATCTTTTGGATTTCTTTTAAGATGTTCCAGCAACCTCTTTATCTCTTCGGAGAGAATCGTAATCTGAACATCGGGAGACCCGGTATCAGAATCATGAAGTTTGGAATCTTTTATTAATTTTTGTTTTTCTTCTGTTGTCAGCATTTTTTTTATATCTTATTTTTCGACTTTCTAGTGCCCCGTGAGGGATTTGAACCCCCGACCTTACGGTTAAGAGCCGTCTGCTCTACCGACTGAGCTAACGGGGCGACTTTAAGGACATCCAGGTATATTCCACCACCCTGTCGGAGTTCCAGCTCCCAAGATCTTATAAAGAGCTACGGTAATACCCCAAGCCAAAACAACGATAAGGATTCCGGCGAATATGCCGAAGAACATCTTTTTAATCTTTTCCAGCTCTGAAGGATTTCCGAGAGCGGTAAAAAATCTTATCCCCGCAACGATTAACATTATAATGGCTATTGACGGAACTACTTTCCATACCACCATATTAACTATTCGTCCAATCATCTCAAAGAGGTGACAAAGCTTGCAATCCACTCCGGTCGATCCTCCGCAAGGAACCAATCCTTGAGCAGCGGACGCTATAATCGGAGTGGTTGCCAAAAAAACGGAAGTGGCGAATATTTTAACGGTTACGGTTCTTTTCATTTTTCTTTTTGCATTATACATGAATTTTGAAAGAAAAAAAGACTAATTCCTTTCTTCAGGCTTGGCTAAAGGAAAAGACAGTATGAAATGAGTTCCGATGCCCTTTATAGATTCAACGGATATTTTACCGTCCATCGCTTCTATAAATTTGGAAGAGATCCAAAGACCGAGCCCAGTTCCCGTGATATCTTCGGTCTCTTTTGTTCTGATGCGATAGAATTTTTGAAAAAGACCTCTCTGTTCTTCGGCACTCATTCCAACACCAGTATCGCTTACTCTTATTAATAGTTGATCTTCTTTTGATGAGAGATGAACATTAATCTCTCCTTCTTTGGTATATTTGATTGCATTACCGATTATATTTATCAAGATTTGTCTTAATTTGGTCTTATCGGCATATATTGCAGCCGATGATTCAACTTGATACGAAAGAGACAGGCTCTTTTCCTCGGCGCTGTTTCTTAATGAACTGACAGTTTCTTCAATCTCTTTCTCGGGATTGAAATTTTCAAAAGAGTAATCAATTCTATTCTGCTCAATCTTGGGAACTGAGAGAATATCATCAATTAAAAGAGACAATCTTTTGGAATGAAGATCGGCGTTGTCGAGTAATTTTCGATCAGATGAATCAAGTTTTTCAGAAGATTTGAGAAGATCAAGATATCCTCTTATCACAGTGAGCGGAGTTCTTAGTTCGTGAGTTGCGATGGAGATAAAATCGTCTTTTATCTTGTTTATCTCTTTAAGTCTTCTATAGAGAACGGCATAGTCAATTATTCTCGCATGTCTGAAAAAGAGAAGCATGATAAGAACTAAGACGGCAAACAATATTATTATTGAATTGGTGATTGCTTGAGCGATCAATTGATCAGCCATTGAAAGAGATTGGCTGGTATATATCGCTCCAACAACCTTGTCATCTTTCTTTATTGCACGAACGGTTTTGAAAATTCTCTTTCCTTTAACAAAGTCTTGAGTGGTTAATGATTGCTCGCTCTTTGCAACCGATAATCCATAAAGAAAATCATTTTCAAAATCATAGTTCCCGATCTCCTCCCTGTTTATTGATGATAGGATTTTTCTCCCGTCTTCTTGAAAAACAACGACTCTAAACTCACCAATAGTCTCGTTATTGGCGGCGATATCAATCATTTTTCTTGAAAGGTCGTCAGGATTGTTCAGATATTCAGGAGTGAACTCTTTTAAGACATCGTGGATTGATCCGATTCTGACATTGACAAGGCGATCTTGAGCGTCTTTGGCTATTGAAAGGAAGTTGTTGGAAACGAAAATGAACGAGAGGAATATGACAAGTGCGGTAAAAAGAGTGTAAATAAGCTGAGGATTTTCTCTGGTCAGCTTTACACCCTTTTTGAAATTAGAGATGATAAACCCCATTTAAACTTAAATCTTCTTTTCTTTACCGATAGATATTCCTGCGATAATGATGGTAATGATGGTTAAGAATAAGAATATTACGGCAAGGACGGAGAAAAACTTTCCATCAAAGAAACTCAAAGCGCTGAATTCGCCTTCCATAGGGTAAGCCAAATCAACTTGAATTGCAGCAGCCTCTTTAACAAAAGGAACCGGAGAACTCTTTGCGATCACTTTACCTGTTTCATCGGCTAAAGCGACATATACTTCGTGAGATCCGTCTTCAATTTCTTGATTTAGAAGATAAAACCATTCTCCTTCGGAGTTAGTTCTGGTATCAACGATTATCGGGGTACTATATATGAAAAGAAAGATCGTGCTATCAGGAGGTCCCATGCCACGAATCAAGAGCTTTGTTAAATCTTCGGTTCCGTCGGGAAAGACGGCGGTCTCCTCGACAGTCATATCGGTAATTCTAAAAAATTCGTCCATTATTAAGCCGTCTATTTGAGGATTGCCGAAGAAGAGAACTTTTTCAATATCCGTATCCTCGGAGACTTTCTGAAAAATATCAAAAAGTTTATCTTTAATGGAATCAGGAGAGCCTCCTTGTAAAACTATCTCCTCATAATCTTTTGCTATACTCTCCCATTCTTTTGACACCTCTTCATAATTTTGAGATTTGGGAGCAATCAGATTTTCCCAATCAAAATTGGGGTTAATTAAGTTCAAATCTTCAAGAATCGAAGAATCATCAAAAGAATTGACATTTTCAATAATCTGTTTTGCTTCATTTATGAGATCCTTCGACAAAAGATAGTCTGAGGAAAAACTATCCGAGGGTGATATCTCCGAAGGATCAAATCCGGAGACTTGAGCCGATACATTAGAAATCAACATGCACGATATTAGAACGATTGAGATGAATTGTTTCATGTTTTTTTCTGTGCGCCCGGAAGGACTCGAACCCTCAGCCTTCTGATCCGAAGTCAGACGCTCTATCCGGTTGAGCTACGGGCGCAACCTATTTATAAAACTTTACTTTAAATTATTGAAAATAACAAGGTTTTAATATAGAGTAATCACAATGAGTATTCCAAATGAAATCAAAAAGATAATGAATATTTTAGTCTCGGCAAAGTTTGAAGTCTTTGCTGTTGGGGGTTGTATAAGAGACTTGATGATGGGTAAAAAACCTGAAGATTGGGATTTAGCAACCGATGCTCATCCCGAAGAAATCCAAGCTCTCTTTGAAGACAATGGATACAATTGTTTTTATGAGAATGATTTTGGGACCGTGGGAGTTGTCTTACCAGAAAACGAGAGAAGAGATTTCAGTAACATTGTCGAGATAACAACCTATAGAACAGAGAGCAGTTACAGCGATAAGAGGCATCCTGACAAGATTCATTGGGCTAAAACGATTGAAGAAGATCTTTCTCGAAGGGATTTCACTTCCAATGCGATAGCGGTAAAGATCGTCGATGATAAAACCGAGATCTTAGACCCTTACAGAGGAAGTGACGATATTTCGAATAAGATTATAAGAGCGGTCGGCGATCCTAATGAGAGATTTAGCGAGGATGCTCTCAGGATGTTCAGAGCAATTAGATTTTCCACGACTTTAAACTTTTCAATTGAGCCGAAGACTTTTGAAGCGATAGAAAAGAACGCAGAGAAAACGGCAATCATATCTAAAGAGAGAATTCGTGATGAGTTGATAAAGATGATTATGAGTCGAGATGCGGCCAAAGGAATAGATCTCTTGAGAGAGACCGGAATCTTAAAACATGTGATTCCCGAGCTGGAAATCGGTTACGGGGTTTCTCAAAACAAACATCATATTTATGATTGTTATCAACACAATCTCTTAACATTGGATTATGCCGCAAAGAAAAACTTCAATCTCCATGTTCGTTTAGCGGGACTATTGCATGATATTGCAAAGCCTCATGTTAAAGTCGGAGAAGGAGAAGATGCGACTTTCTATAATCACGAAGTGGTTGGAGCAAAGATGACTCAAAAGATATTAGAGAGACTTAAATTTCCAAAAAAAGAGATAGAAAAGATTGTAATCTTAGTAAGATTTCATCTCTTCTATTATAATGTTGGAGAGGTTTCGGAAAGCTCTGTCAGGCGTCTTGTGAGGCAAGTCGGGATTGAAAACATGGACGATCTCATTAAGTTGAGAATGGCTGATCGAGTGGGTTCCGGTGTTCCCAAGGCGGAGCCCTACAAATTGAGGCACTTGAAATATCTGATTGAAAAAACATCATCCGATCCTATATCCACCAAGATGTTGGCCATAGATGGAGCGGAGATAATGAGATTGCTTAAGATAGATTCCGGGCCTAAGGTAGGTAAAGTATTAAGCATTCTTTTAAGCGAGGTCTTGTCTAATCCGGAGAACAATGATGTTGATAAATTAAGGACTAAAGTTGAGTGGCTTGGCAGTATCAATGAAAAGGAATTGGATTCTCTAAGCGATAAAGCAAAAAGAGAGATAGACGAAATTGAAACCAAGAGAGACGAGATGACAAAAAGGAAGTATTGGGTTACTTAAAAGGGCCCGTAGTAGAATGGCAGCACACCGCATTCGCATTGCGGAGACGCGAGTTCGATTCTCGCCGGGTCCACTATTTACTAATTATTAATAATAAAAACATGACTCAAAACAGTTATCACAATTTAGTACAACAACTTTCCGAAGCTCTCGATAGTTATTGGAGAATGGATCAATATATCAAAGACGCCGAGGAAGACAATGAACCGGAGATATCTAATCTTTGGAAGGAGTATAAGCCGACACTTAAAAGACAGATTGAATTATTGAAAGAAGTAATTAAGAAAAAATCTACCGAAGAGTAAACCCTTTCAATGAAAAAATATCGCTCTTTTCTTCTAACGGCTCTATTTGTCTTTTTCATATCTTTTGTGGCAGGATTGATTCAGGCTAATTGCAATCCCCTTGTAATAGACAAGGTGTTTTCGGAACTTTCCCCCATAGTGGAAGCGATCTCTTCAATAGATGGTTGGAAATTGGGATTGTTGATATTTTTAAATAATTCAATTAAAGTCTTCGGGTCGATGATTCTCGGGACTTTTTTAGGGATATTCCCTCTTCTTGCTCTCATTGTTAACGGTTACTTGATAGGAGTGATTGCTTCGGCGTCGGAGATAAATGTTTTTTTAGCAGGCATTTTACCTCACGGAATCTTTGAGATACCCTCTTTCATCCTCGGGGCGGCCATCGGTCTCTTTTTGGGACGAGTTGCCCTTAAAGAGAGGAGCAATCTTAGAGTCGAGATCTCTTCCGCTTTGGTTGTTTTTTTGAAGATAATTATTCCTCTCCTTTTCATCGCAGCGATAATCGAAGTTTATCTTACACCCAAGATATTATCTATTGTGATGTGAATGTTGACATTGTCGTCAGGGACTGATACAATTTGGTCATACTGATAGAGAGTGAGTTTTATCCGTTGGAGAGACGGATTTCTTTTTTATAAAACATAAATTCAAATAAGATGGAGATGGATATTAAAAACTTTACTTCCGCGGTCACTCAATTAGCGGAGGAAAAGGATATACCAAAAAAGAAAGTCATAGAAATCATTGAAGCCGCGATCGCTGCCGCATACAAGAAAGAATATGGTGAAAGAGGACAGGTGATCAGAACCGAGATGGATCCAAAGACCGGCGAGATTAAGTTTTTTCAACTAAAGACGGTTGTTGACGACTCGATGATTCTTTCAGATGAAGACAGAGAAGATGAATTGGAAGATACAGATGCAAACGATGAAGAACCCAAAAAGGTGAGATACAACCCGGAGAGACATTTGATGATAGAAGATGCAAGTAAAATTAAAGAAGACGCCAAGGTTGGGGATGAAATAGAGATCGCCCTTGAGCCCAAGCAGAGTTATGGAAGGATTGCCGCTCAAACAGCGAAACAAGTCATATTGCAAAAGATCAAAGAAGCGGAAAGAGAGATGATTCTTGACGAGTACAGATCAAAAGAAGGTGAGATAGTTTCAGGCATAATTCAAAGAATAGAGGGACCGAATATCTTTGTTGATATCGGTAAGACATTGGGAGTCCTTAGCAAGGATGAACAAGTTTCAAGGGAATCTTATAGGGTCGGACAGAGAATGAAAGCTTATTTAATTAAAGTGGAAGAGACGCCAAAAGGTCCAATGATTTTTCTCTCTCGAGTTTCATCTGAGTTGATAAGAAAATTGTTTGAGCTTGAAGCTCCCGAAGTTTCAGCTGGATCAGTTGAGATTAAGGCTATAGCTCGCGAAGCTGGCAGCAGATCAAAAGTGGCGGTTTATTCAGAAGCAGAGGGAATAGATCCAATAGGAGCGGTTGTCGGACAAAAAGGAACCAGAGTTTCCGCTGTTACATCAGAACTTGGCGGGGAGAAGATAGATATCGTTGAATATCATCCTGAAATCGAGAAATTTATCGCCAATGCTCTTGCTCCGGCAAAAGTTATCGAAATTAAGCTACTTGATGATGAAAGAGCTCTTGCCATAGTTCCAGACGATCAGTTATCTTTGGCTATAGGAAAAGACGGACAAAATGTCAGGTTGGCGGCCAAGCTTACCGGATGGAAGATAGACGTGAAAGAGTTGCAAGATGCTGAGCTTGAAGATGATGAAATCGAAGACGATGAGATTGACGAGATTGAAGAAGTTAAAGAAGATAAAAAAGATAATAACAACGAAGAATTATGAATTTAGTTCCAATGGTAGTTGAAAAATCTTCTCAAGGAGAGAGAGCTTACGACATCTTTTCGCGCCTTTTAAAAGAGAGGATAATTTTTCTCGGAGGACCGATTGGAGAATCGATGGCCAATTTGATCATAGCTCAACTTCTTTTTCTCTCGAGCGAAGATCCCAAGAAAGATATTCAACTCTACATCAACAGTCCCGGAGGATCGGTTACTGAAGGGTTGGCGATATACGACACGATTCAACACATAAAGCCCGATGTTTCCACCGTTTGTGTCGGACTTGCCGCATCGATGGGGGCGGTCCTTCTTTCCGCCGGTACGAAAGGTAAACGTTTTTCTCTTCCTAATTCTCAAATTATGTTACATCAAGTCATGGGAGGCGCTACCGGGCAAGCAGTTGAGATAGAGATAACCGCCAAGCAGATATTAAAAACAAAAGAACAGTTGAATAAGATTCTTTCAGATCATACGAAACAACCACTTAAAAAGATAGAGAAAGATACCGATAGAGATTTCTATCTTACGCCGCAAGAGGCGGTAGAGTATGGATTAATTGATAGTGTAATTAAAGATAAAAGATGATAAAAAGAAACATATTAATAGGAATTCTCGTTGTATGGTTTGTTTTTAGCACGGCGTATATCTCGTGGATCTTTGCCAAGAAAGCGTCAGACAAAATATTTCTCAACGGGTATAAAGCCGCTGTGGCCGAAGTGGCTGATCAAGCAGAGAATGAAAATTGTTATCCTTTCCCTATTTTCCTTGAGGGGAAGACGATTGAGTTGATCAATATCGCTTGTCTTGAAATTGACAATATGGATCAACAAGAATTGACAGAATAATAGTGTTAAGGGTAAATTGAAGGTGTTATGATAAATCAACAAAAAAAGAGACTGTTGGCAGTTTTGGTAGCCATTACAGCTTTGGTTATGGGACATGGCAAGTACTCTGATGTTAAGGACAGAGTTGAGCCCAAAAAGAAAGACAGTGCAGATGAAAGAGTTATTCAGAACCAGCAGAAAGAAGAGAGGGAGGAAGCGAGGAAAGTTCGATTTATCGGTTGCAATAATATGTTTTAACCTGTCGGTTGTAATTCAACTCTTTGAGTTACGCCGCTTTTAGTTTTCTTGTTAAAAGATCTCCAAAGAGACAAGATCTAAAGATGAGAAAAAAGTGTATCAAAAATTTCTATCCGGGAGAATCAATTGTTTGAGAGAGGACTATCGTCAGTCCTCTTTTTTAATGAGATGGATAAAGAATTCATGAAAAGAATTCCTCCGGGGGTGAAATCTACGGTCAGATTTCACAGAGGATTTGACACCGGAATAATTATCGCCACTTTAATGATTCAGCTTGCTCAAAAAAAGATGGGTTTTAAAAAAGGTGATAAAAATATCTATATATGTTCGGAAATCTTCGGATGTCCCGTTGATGCTATTCAGATACAGACGGGATCTTCGTTTGGTAGTGGCAGACTCTCAATCTTTGATGAAGGGAAAATGGCTCTTATATTCCATGATGCCAAGAGGGATAAGAGTTGGAGATTCAGAGCGGGAAGCTTCAAGAGTTCAATATTTTCAAAGACCAAGAGAGTAATATCAAAGGTAAGTATTAAGAAAGCGATAAGATGTAGCGAAATAAAGATAGCACCCATTCTCAAGGATAAGATATTGTCGGGATTCATCCCTAAGACCATTAAAGATTATTTCGTGTCTTCGGGAATGAGAGTCTTATCTCATAAAAATCATTGTATACAAGAAGGGAAGATAAGAGAGGTGGGGAGATTTTCAAATGCCAAAACCGCTTTTTTTGCAAAAAGATACGGACCTTTCATTCGCAGAGTTTTTAATGATGTAAAAAGAGCGAGCGGAAAATATAATCTCTTTGCAATCTGTGGTTCTTCGTCCGAAGTTATTGATGCTGTTCAGATGATTACGGGACTGACATTGGGCAACAGGCATCTCATCGTATCAAAAAAGAAAGAGAAAGCAGTTTCGTTTATCAATCAAGTGAAGGGGGAAGGGATAAGATTCTCTTTGGAAGGCAGACCGATCGAAGAGAATATAAAACTAAAAGACATAATAGAGAGAGCGACCTCTGTCACTAAGATCAACTCTTGTCGGTTATGTAAAGAGATGATTTTTGACAAAGATTTAAACAGAGAGGGATTGTGTAACAATTGTCAAAAGCATTATTGGCAACCATTAGATATCTGAAGTTATATACTTAGACTTAAGATTGCAAGGCCATTTCTTTGTCAATGTGAGCTCAAGTGGCAAGAAAATATCTAGCTTGACCAGATCGCTCAAACTCTTATCAGATGAAAGATAGAGGCGATCAGATACACTTCTTGATATTACGCCTTTTAAAAAGTCGCTTGTTTCAACTTCCTCTTTTAGCCCGATCTTTATACTGATCTGTGGCATTATCCTTCCATCAATCGTTTTTTCGGTGACATGGGCCTTGAATTGACCTGGCTCCATATATTCCGTCGCTTCAGCAAAAGAATCTTCCAATGATTCGACATAAAGAGTTACTCCATGGAACTTGATTTTATCAAAGCCAATTTTTCCACCGACTCTCAATAAGGCTTTATTTCCGCAAGGGCAATCAATATTCTCTAATGTTCCGGCATCCCCGGTTCTATACCTTATAAGAGGAAATGCTTTTGTGGAAGAAAGATCTGTATAAACGATCTCATCTTCCACCGATTCAACAATTCCCTTTAATAAGGGATGATAAACGTTTGGAGTAAAATTTTTCAAATGGGGACAGCGATACCCAATAGCGCCCCCTATCTCGGAGCTGCCATACTTGATGTCGATTTCAGCTTCCGAGAAGAATTCTTTGAAAAAATTGATTTTTTGAATTGAACAAAACTCCCCTCGAATTAAAATAAGTTTAATTGATCTTGGGTCAATTCCGGTCTTTTTCAGAGATCCGATAAAAAGAGTGAGTATTGTCGGAGTAGAAAATATGGCATCAATCTTCACTTGAGAAGCTATCTTGGCACTTAAATCAAGATCATGAATATTTCCGGGCAATAAAACTTTGCCAAGTTTTTTCATTGGAAATATCAGTCGCATTAAGCTCGGAGCACTAGAAGGCATTAGAAAAAACAATCTTTTTATGTTTAAATTTTCGTCATATATCCTGTCTACTCCCAATTTTGCCGGAGGACCAAATTCGGAATGAGGAACGATTAAAGGATTGGTTGAATCGATAGTTCCGGATGATATGGAATAATAGATGACAGATTCAGATGGAACCAGGGTTCTCTCTTCCACCGGAACGGCTATGATTTCTTCTCTTTTAAGAAATGGAATTTTTGACAGGTCTTTCTCCGATCGGATCGTTTTATAATCAAACTCATCTTTCACATATTTGTTTCTGTAAAAATTTGAGAAATTATTTTCAACGACAGATTCAAGAACTTTTATCAGTTTCATAAGTTTTAAAATTAAATTATACTAAGATGGAGTTTATCACAAGATGATTTTAAAAAGAAATTGAAATCTTGACATCTTTTTTCTAAAAAGCGATGATTAAATAAATTAAAATACGGTAAAAAATGGAAAAACAAATTGATCAAGCAAAAGAAAAAAAGATATTAACAATAGTGTTGGTATCGGTTTTTCTTGTCTTCATACTTCTTTTCATTTTTCTAAAGAAAAGGCCGGCTCCTGAAATAGATCATAGAACACCGGAGGAGATATTAATAGAGCGACAAACAGAAGAATTGAGAGAAGAGATGAAAGATTTCAAAGTATTGACCGAAGAAGACATTGAAGAACAGAGTAAAGAGCTGGAAGATCTCTTTGACAGGATGGGTAATTAAACAAGAAGTTTAGCCGGACAAGATGGCGTTTTTCAAAGAACTTCAAATATTTGGTAAGTCCATATTGAATTGGGTCTATACCTTTTTGACTGCTACAGTTATTGCATTCGCTTTTGGAGTTGAAAATATTCTTATTTTTGGCAAAGAATTGACCGTCCCTTTCTTTTCTTACAGATCATTTGCAGTCATCTTCTTTGATAAGATAAGCAGAGATCTGCTTCCCGAAGGAGTGGAATTGATAGTAACGGGACCGATGGAGGCATTTTGGGCACAAGTTGGAATATCATTTTTCCTGGCCTTCATCGCTACCCTACCGGTACTCCTTTTTTGCGTCTTAAAGTTTCTCTTTCCGGCTTTCACATCAGCAGAAAAGAGAACCACTTTCAAGGTATTGATACCTTCAATCATCCTTTTCTTTTCAGGAGCCATCTTCTCTTATTATTATCTGATTCCGGCTACCATAGACATTTTGTATCTTTTCGTGTTTAACATTGGTGCAGCTTCTTTTTTTTCCGTTAAGGAGTTTGTTTCAATGGTTCTTCTTCTTATATTTGGAATCGGAACAGTCTTTATGTTGCCGATATTCATGGTCCTTTTAAGCTCCCTCGGAATTATCAATCCTAACTTTTGGAAAGAGAATTGGAGATACTCGTTTCTCTTCTTTTTAATCTTTGCAGCGATCGTCACTCCTGATGGGAGTGGGGTGACAATGATGATTCTCACAGTTCCCTTGACTTTGCTTTATGCAGCAGGGTATATTGGAAGCAGAAAAGTTTTTCGGTCGTGATTTATATAATAAAAATTAATATCGTATTTGATACGAATCAATAAAAAGATGCTTGGAGCAACAGAAGTTATAATCATCGCAATAGTGGCCGCGGTTATCCTTTTCGGAGGGAAAAAAATCAATGACATAGGGAGGTCTTTGGGAAGGTTCAGCGCCGAATTTCAAAAGGGAAAAATTGAAGCCGAGAAGGAGCTGAAAGAGATTAAAGATGAGTTTGAAAAGATGAAAGATGAAGTTCCTTCCACCAAAGAGGATCAAAAATAATAATGTTAAATTATGAATAAAAAACTTCGTTGGGTACTCGTAATCGTAGGAGTTCTTATCTTGTTGAGTGGAAGTTACTTTTTAGGGAAAAAAGAAGGAATTTCTACAGAAAAGAAAAGTGAGAGGGAAAATGAGATTGGGATTGATATCAATCAAGAGGGAGAAGATTTTTCCGGTAAAACAATCTTCAATGAGGATATAAAAGAGATAACACTATTTAAGTATCCCGCAGGATCGGATCGGACCGATATAAGGTTGGGCGAGCTTCTTGGCGAAGAGCTTGAGGACGGTAAGATTAAAAGAGGTGAACTTCTCAGCGCGCGAGTCATTATGGATGATGTTGAAGGAACATTTGAGGCCACAGCCGATGTTTTGAATGAGAGAGGACGAGAAGCAGTTGCTATTGGAGGAAGGATGGCTCCCGTAGAAGTTAGAAATGGAGGATTGTTCGACTTTTGTTGTTTTGAGGTGTTTGAGACCGGAGATAATTATGTTAGAATATCCATAGATGGAAATGTCGCAGCGGAGATTCCATTCTATGTTGAGATTGAATAATCTTATTCAATAATTTTGAAAAAAATGAACACTGAAAGAAGAAAGTTTTTGAAAACATTGGCCCTTGGAGGAGGATTCCTTTTGTTATCAAAGGTTCTTGCTCCCCTTTTTACACTTACGAGAAAGAGAACTACCGAGGATAATGTTTTCGGACTCAATAAAAGAGAGAATAGCAGAGAAGTCGTATTCAGTGACGATAAGGGAAATAAAGTTTTGGTGGTAGAAAAGTGAAGATTTCATGAATATAACCAGCTTTGTCAGAGTTTTAGAAAAACAAGGATATTCCGGTTGGAAAGAAAAGCTTGCCAAGATGGGAGGCTTGTTTGCCGAAGCTGAATACCAGATGGTGCAACAAGGCTACAGGCGGGCCGCGATTATTCATATCGGCGAAAACAATTACAAAGAGATGACCGATAAGATGAACAGAGACGGGCTGATATTCACACCTTTTTTGAAAAGTGGTTATTATAAAGGATTTTCTCATCAGCATAAACCGGTAAGACCGGGAGATCGCTATTTTTGGTACGGTTCACTGACCAAGAGTTACAAAGATGGTCAAGAGTTCAAAAAAGCGAATGAAATAAGCGATCACTTGGCTTACGGAGAATTTTTAGGATATCCCAAATGTTGTGCAAATTATTTTAACGATAATTTTTCGAAGAATTACGACCCCATCTGGCTGGAATTGGAAGGGGAAGTAACCGGATATCCGGAAGCGAACCCCCTGATCAGGTATTTCGGAGTAAGAATTACAAGTCATTTTTCTTGTTCTCCCACTTGTGAAGAGACAAGAAAAGTTGGGCAAGATTGGCTTAGTGTAATGAGAGGAATTGATCCTGATCTAACAAATGAACTTTATGATCTTCTATCGCAAAAGATGAGATGGAGCAGTTATCACGGGGTCGTTGAAGTTGAGACTCCTTATTTTGTGGGTGTTACTCATACTCATCCGCTTATCGAAAAGTCGAGGAATATCAAATGGACTGTTAAGAAAGATAATAAAGACAATTAATGTTACTAATCAAACCATATCTCGGATGTAATATAAGCTGCTCTTACTGTTATGAGAAACTCTACAGAGATCATCATCCCGTTGAGATGCATTATGATCTGGATTTAGTCTTGAAGAAAATAGAAGAATTGCATGGAAACCCCGAATATGGTCGCTCCGTTCCATGTTTGCACGGTGGGGAAATCCTGTGTCTTCCCAGAAAAGACATAGAGATGCTTCTCAAGAAGGTTTTTGAGCTTTCAGGAAAGAGTTCGATACAGACCAATGCAACAAAGATCGACGACGATTTTATAGATATGTTTAAGAAATATAAGACCACTGTCGGTGTTTCTTGGGATGGTCCAGGGGAGCTGTCCTCTTTTCGTCCCGGAACAGAGAAAGTTGGAGATACGATTAAGAAGATGGTTAAAGAAGGAGTTGTCGTCTCGAATATAATAGTGGTAAGTAAAGCAAATGCGGGAACTCCGGAAAAGAGAGAGAAATTGAAGAAATGGCTTCTTGAATTGAAAGATATGGGAGTTTATGGACGAATAAATCCATGTGCAAACTCTCGCGAACATGAGATTGATTTGGAAGAACTTAAGGATTTTTACATTGAATTAGCTGATTTTATGATTGAGCATGAAATGAAGTGGAGCCCATTTACGGATATCATAAATGGACTTTTGCAGAAAGGGAGAGTTTGCGTATTTTCTCCTTGTGACATATTCAATACGGCTTCGGCAACAGTGGTATTGGGAGATGGCACCGTTAGCAGTTGTATGAGAACCAGTGGGGAGCATATTTTACATAAAGACAACGAGCGTCTTGACACCAGAAACGAGATATTATCTCAAGTCCCGCAAGAATATGGAGGATGTAAGGATTGTAAATATTTTCATGCTTGTTACGGAGGTTGTCCAACATCGGCAATTGATGACGATTGGAGAAACAGAACTTATCTTTGCCCTATATGGAAAACTCTCTTTGAATATTATGAAAAGATATTCAACCACCTTAGCATTCCATTGTTTGACAAAGCAGCTGCTAATTGTAGATCTGAAAGAGAAGGTTATCAAGACGGATCTCACGGTGATGCCGCTCACGGCGATCACAGCGATCACTTGGATGGAGCGAAGGAGATATTAAGTAGGATGGATGGAAATCATCTGGACTCTCACGGCGATGTGCCATACACTGATCACACTGATAACCACCTTCGGCCGATAGACAACAAGCATCAAGACGACGCTTTTGTTTACCAAGATACAGGACACAATGACGGGGCTCATGGAGATCACTTTGACAAAAATAATTTTTAGTTATTAAATGTAATAATATGAAAAAAGAAAAAACAATCAGTGAGTGCTCTCACAGGTGGGCATTGGTAATGGCAAAACATGAAGATCAAATCGTATCGGTTCCCACTGCAAAGATCTGTCTTGATTGTGGGATATTGAAAGTTGGAACCAGAACGATTCGTATAGCAAATGACCGATTGGATATGGGTAATAAACCCATAAGGAATGCATCTGAAGCAGACATTGCGACAAGGCTTAAGATTCCAGTCGGGACAAACATGTACAGCTAAAGTTAAAAATAAATGGCAACACCAGGCTATATTTGGGTTGAAGGAGGCTACCTCTGTTTTATTGACAACAACGGTCAAAAGAGGGGGCAACAAGGAACAGCTACGGGGAACAAGGGTTCGGCAGGTTATCTTTGGATTCAAGGAAACGAACTTTATTATACCGACTCATCCGGAAATGTAAGGGAGCTTCCATCAGAAATTTTAACAGGAGCGGGAACTCCCGGATATCTTTGGTTAGAATCAAACAGAATATATTATATTGGACAGGGAGGACGAAAAACAGCTTGGCATAGTGATGTCCCGCATGCCGATTGGCCAGATCACAGTGATACGCACTCCAATGTTGCGGCCCACAATGACCATGGAGATACTCCGCACAGTGATTCTCACAGTAACTGGTCCGATTCTTACACGGACGGACATTCCGATCACAGCGATCATTATTATGAGGATTGGCTTGATCATAATGACTGGTCCGACTCTTACCAAGATTGGCTTGATTATAACAACTGGTCCGACTCCTGTTCCGGATGGAGTGATTGGAGAGATGGAGGCTACAGCGGTTATGTCAGAAGCGCAAGCCCTCACAGCGACAGTATCAGCGGTTATGTTGAAGGATATCCGACTCATGATGATTGGCCCAACCATTCAGGTGGAGGTTATTCTGACTCTCATGGTGATAATGTGGGCTACAACGATCATGGAGACACTCCGCATACCGACACTCATTCTGATCATTCGGATTCATCGGGATCGGATCATATTGATCAACCCGCTCTTATATAATCACAGAGATGAGATAACGATGGGACCTGAAATAAATCGGGTCCCTGTTTCTTAATTCATGAGAAAGAAAATATCACTTTATAAAAGATTCATTAAAAAGTATTGTTCGGATTCTCTTGATAACACTTATCTTATCAGGATAGCGCTTCTTTGCTCCACAAAGAGTCAGACAGTGAGTGCTAAAATTATTTTTGACGCCTGGACAGAGTTTATAAAAACCGACTTCTATAGAAGCGAGATTCGATTCTATAACCATATCCCCTTTTGTCATCAAAGATGCTCTTTTTGTTGTTATTCCAGTAATGAGTTGAAGTCGTCTGGCGATCTAAAAAATTATGTCGACAATTTGATAAAGCATTATCGTTACTTCTCTCCCGTTTTTAAGGACATAGAATTCTCCGCCATCTATTTTGGAGGCGGAACACCAAGTATCCTAACCGCTCAACAAATGGAAAAAGTGTTTGGAGAGTTGAACAACTTTTTTAAGTTTGAAGAAGATCGTCAGAAATGCATTGAATTCAATCCATCAAGCTCTTCTTTCGAGAAGTTGAAAGTGGTCAAAGATTTTGGGTTTAATAAAATCAGTTTCGGAGTTCAGTCATTTGATCAGGATGTTCTGAAAGTAAATGGAAGAGGTTATCAAACCGAGCAAGCGGTTGTAAGGGCCGTATCTGAAGCTCAAGAGCGAGAGATAGAGACGATTAACATAGATTTACTGTCGGGACTTTATGGTGACAATGAAGAAAAATTGATCAACAGTATCAATAAAGCTTTGAGTCTCGGACCCGATTCAATTCATATCTATTCAGTTCAGCCAACCGCAAAATATCTTGAGAATGTTTGCAAAATGAGCGAAGATGAATTTAGAGAAAAAAAGAAGACACTGCTGGGGGCGGTTTCGGACAAAGTCATTGAGATTGCGCAAGAATCAGGCTATTTTATCGCGGGGTTGTCAAAAGAAAATCCGGATATAAGAGAAAGAGATCTGCTCTATCTGATAAAGAGAGGAAGTAATCCCGATAAAGGAGTCATCCCCAAAAAGAAAGGAATCAGTTCGGTTTTCGGCGTGGGACCTTACAGTAATTCGTCTGTTTACAAAAGAATGACCTATTCAACAGACGAGGCATTGGGACCTGACCCGGAAAAGTCTCAATACATCGTTAACTTTTATGACGAGAAGAAGGATATGCTTTTCAGCCTTTATTCCGGGCTTGCTTACAGTAATTCAATATCGTTGTCGGGGTTTAAGAATAATTTTGACGTAGATCTTTTTGATCAATTTGAAGCACCCCTTAATGATCTTAAAAAGATGAAGGCTTTTTACATTGAAGGTGATCGTTTGAGAATTGACACTAAAAAGATAGATTGGGTGACTTTCTTTCTCTTTTTTGTCGATGAGTCCGAGATAGAAAGAGCCGTCAAGTCCCCCTTGCCAAAAATAGATCCGATATCGCATTAAATGATGAATCAGAGAGCTCAAAAAGAATTGGTTAGATATAGAGATATGATCAAGAATAGAGAGATTAATGATTTAAGTCCTTATGATTTGTCCAATCTCCGCCTTTTAATAGACAGCTCGAAAAATCATACAGAGAATGCAAGCGAGATATTTGATGTTTGGAAAAGGTATCGTAATGAAGAAGACGAGGATCTTAATTTTTATTTACACATTCCTTTTTGCTATCATCAATGTCATTTTTGTTGTTATGCAGGAGAAACGCCCAAAGGTAAAGAGGAAGTTGAAGAATACGTCCAAAGACTCATCAAATATCTTTATTTCTTTTCTCCGGCGTTTGATCAAAAAATATTTGATAACCTTCACATCGGAGGAGGCACCCCAAGTATCTTAAGCAGAGGTCTTTTGTATGAGTTGTTAAATAAAGTAGATGAACTATTCCAATTCAACTCTTTAGGACAAAAGTCTTTTGAATTTAATCCGTCTAGCTTTTCTTTTGACAAAATGAAAACGTTAAGAGATTTTGGGTTCAACAAGGTTAGTGTGGGAGTCCAAACTTTTGATGAAAAAATGCTTGAAATTAACAATAGAGCAGATCAAACCAATGAACTTGTGAAAGAAACGATGAAAGCGGCGCATCATTTGGGTTTTGAGTGGATCAATATCGACCTCTTGTCCGGAATGTACGGAGATACCAAAGAGAAATCGATTATGAGTTTTGAAAAAGCACTATCTTTGAATCCTCACTCAATATATCTCTATTCTATAAAGCCAACAACATTTTATTTAAAAGAGATTCATAATTTAAGTTTTAAGGATTATTTTGATAAAGCCAAAAGATCTATTGAATCCGTTATAGATGAGATAATTCTTATTGCTGATAGAGCAGGGTATATGAGTTTGGGATCGGGTGCGTTACCGTCCCTCGGTTATCAAAATACATGGGTCTTTCTTCAAAAAGAATTTAATATAAGCAAGTTTTATTGCTTTGGCAATGAGCAAGATAGTACGGTTTTCGGTCTTGGATACAAGAGTCTTTCATCCATTAAAAGAAAGATTCGTTATATAATGGATGACCCGTTGGAAGATGATCCCGAAAGTTATAAGTTCCTTGTAACACCTTACGATGAGAAAAAGAGCATGCTTTTTTTCATTTTCAATAATCTCTCTTTAACAGCCGGGATTTCAAGAGAGAGGTTTCAAAAAACATATCATAAAGATATAATGGATGAGTTCAAAGATGTTATTTTGAAACTTGAAGAGGCAGGGATGGTTTCTGTAAAAGAAAAGGAGATAGTTTTTACGTCTGACCTGCCGGAAGATAGACTTGTCTGTGCACTCTTCTTTTTAGAGGAGAAGAAAGCCAAAGAAATTTTAAACAATAAAAAGAATAAATTTAAGAACGACATGAATAGAGATCAAATTAAAATCGACGAAAGTAATCAAAATAAAGGCAGGAATGTTTTTGATGAGAATCTTAGAGAGATTATGGCCAATAAGACAGCTGTTCTATTGGACGGAATAGTTGAGAGAAAAGAAAAGGACTCTCTTGTGATCTTATCTGATAATGAAAAAATAGAAGTTTTTTTGACAGATTTATTAAAAGTCATAGAATCAGAAATTAAAAAAGAAGGAGATAAACCCTCGTTTATCAAAGATCTTTCTTGGGGTGAAATAACCAAAGGAGACAAGGTGTCCATTTTCGGACAAAAAAAAGATAATAAAACAGAAGCAATCCTTATCAGAAGAATCATCTAAGGGTTGCCGATGAGTAATGCTATTTCAAAGAAAGAACTTGATTGTTATCGCGATTTCATTGAAAGCTTAGGTGATAAAGACAGATCTTATTTAGTAAGAGATCTGTTTTTGAATCAAGGAGAGGTAAGAAAATTCTCATCTCGAGAAATCAAGACTTTCTGGGAGGAAAGAGATGAAAGAAAACCCGTTAATTTCTACTTACACATTCCTTTTTGCCGTGAAAAATGTTACTCCAGCTATAAGGCGTCTTCATCAAAAAACAAGCTCAAGATCATTCATAAATTGGGGTTTAATCATATCAGTTTCGGAGTGCAATCTTTAACCCTTCAGTTCTCTCAATGAATAATCGTTATCAAAAAGAGAGTGATGTCGCCGAATTAATGAAAGAGGCTAAAGAAATTGGATTTGAGACGATAAATGTGGATATGCTTTACGGGCTTTTAGGAGACAATAGAAAAAGATTTATTATTAGCTTTGATAAGATAATCAAGATGAACCCCGGTAAGATCTCTCTTTATTCTCTTCAATCAACAAGACAGTATCTTCACATCTGCAATATGGGAAAAGAAGAGTTTTTAATAAAGAGAAGAGAGATGATTAAATCGTCAGTGAATGACATCCGCTTCATCGCCCAAGAAAATGATTATCTTTTTTCGTCAGCTCTGTCGGCTACAGAGGGAAAAAGTGGAGGTATGATATCTTTTCGTAAAAAAAGAAAGGGGTTCGGAAAAGAATTTCTCTCTAAGAATGATCAAGCGTTTTCAGTTTTTGGAATCGGTCAACACGCATCTTCAAGCATTGAAAAGAAGTTGATTTATAGAATGAATCAATCATTGGAAACGGGCTCTGATGAATATTCTTTTTCAGGAAGGATGTCTGATAAAGAAAAAGAAATTTTAACCTATATCTATGCAAGTCTGAACTTTAGTAAATCAATCTCATTTTTGAGATTTGAAAAAAACTTTGAAGTTGAGTTTAAAGAGAAATTTCCCAAAGAGATATCTAAATTGGAGGGATTGAAAGTGATTAAGGTTTTGAAAGAGAAGATGATTTTCAAAACCAAAGAAGATTGGCTTCCTTATTTTCTTTTCTTTGTTGGGAAAGATAAAGTTTCATTAGTAAAGACTAGTTATGAGAAGCGAGATTGACACATACAAGGAGTTTTTAAAAAGAAATAATATCACGTCTCCGGATAATGCTCATCTTATCAGGGTTTTACTTTTAGACAGAGGAGAGAGATATGATACAAGTGCTTCTTCAATTAAAAGCTTATGGGAGAATCATATTAAAAAGAATCCGGATAGTGATATTGAATTCTATAATCATATTCCCTATTGTTTTCAAAAATGTCATTTTTGTTGCTACCCGAGCGTTGAATTACAAAATGATTTGGAGATGTCCGAATATATTGACAAATTGATCAATTTCTATCGCTTTTTTGGTAAAACTTTTGAAAATTTCAGATTTTCAGACTTATCCATCGGGGGAGGCACCCCAAGCTTGCTTTCTTCAAGACAGATGGAGAAATTATTAACGGAACTTTTCTCTACATTTAAGTTTAAAAAAGGAGTCCAATGGTCGATAGAATTCAATCCTCAAAGCTCAAGCAAAGATAAGTTGGAAGTCGTAAAAAAGTTTGGATTCAACAGAGTTAGTTTCGGAGTTCAATCTTTTAACAAGAAAGCATTAAATCTGAACAAGAGAAGTTATCAGACATATGAGATGGTCAAAGATGTATTGCAAGATGCCAAGAATGTTGGATTTGATACTGTTAACATTGATCTTTTAGTAGGTCTTTACGGAGACGATTCAGAGGGTTTTGCAGAGAGTTTCAGAAAAGCGACAGAGTTAAAACCGGACACGATATACATCTATTCGTTAAAGCCCGGAAACAGATATCTTTCAGATGTTTGTAAAATGAGTCAAACAGAGTTTTTTGATTGGAAAGAAAAGGTAATGGAGTCTGCTTCGGATCAGATAAGTACAATTGCTCAAGAGAATGGATACAATATTCCTTATTCTTCAACTTCGGAGATTGGGATGAGGCAATTCGGAACTTTAATATTTAATAAAAAAGATTTTCAGTATTCTCAAAGAATCACACGTAAAGGGGGTAGCAAATCATCCGTATTCGGATTAGGCACTTTCAGTCACTCTTATATCAAGGATAAAATCTATTACAAATCAAGGTCTCCATTAACCGAAAACCCTTCAGATTATAAATTCTTGGCCAGTCTTTATGAAGAGAAGAAAGAGATGCTTACACAGATATGCTATTCACTCACATTCAAAGGGTCAGTCTCAAGGAAGAGGTTCAAAGAGATGTTTGGCAAAGATCTCTTTGAGGAGTTTGGTGAGGCGATAGATAAGATAAAAAAACTCCGAGTTGCCCGGACGGATGAAGACGGGTTTTATATCAAGGACAGTTTTAAAGATAACTGGATGCTTTTTTTTCTTTTCTTCTTTGGTCAAGATCAGATAACTAAATTATTGGCAAATGACAGTATTGCAATTAAGGGCAATCAAAGATAATATTAAAAATAATCTTACTTTTGGATAATATAATTAATGAAAAAGATGAAAATTAATGAGAAAGAAAATAAAGTAATTATACCTGTTGACCATAAAGTTTATCCTCTTGAAGCGATCTATGGCGCTTCATATGTTTTTATCGACAAGAGCTACATATTTCTTGAAGACGGAGGAAAAAAAATAAGAGTGAATCTCAAAGGGAAAAAGAAGATGAGTGCCAAAAAACTCGAGGATCTCGGGGGCGAATTTTTAAATGAACTTCTCAATTCGAGCTTAAGATATCAAATATCAAAAAACAATAAAAAACTAAGGGAGTATATTGCAGGAGTCGTTCTTTTCTCAGCCTCTAAAGGCGATGCAATGTTGACTTCGGCCGAAACAGATATGAAAGAAGAGAGTGATGCTTGGATGGACGATCCCCTTGGAATTGCAGTTCCGTGGGAAGAGAAGTTCAGTAAAGATGAAAAGAATGACTCAAAAGAAAAATGTTAGAAATAAATTTCAGTAAGAAATTATACAAGATGAGCGCAATAAAAGATGCGGTTAATGCATACTCCAAGGTAGTGGTCTTTTCCGTTTCTTCAGACAAAGATGTAATTAAAGTCAAAGCAAAAGGGATTGATCAAGAAAAAGAGGAGCTGATAAAGGATGAGTTCTGCAATTATGTTTTAGCTGGAATGCAACAACAAATATAGAAAGATGAAAAAAACAGATTTAACAAAAGTTAAAATAAACTCAAAAGTCGGGTTTTTTCGATTCAAAGAGATTGGTAATAAATATCTCCTTACCAACGACTTCGGTTTCTTTGCGATATTAACCAAAAAAGAATTCAAAGATTTTCTTGAAGGAAATCTTGATAAAGCGGGCGAACTTTACCAGAAACTTGTAAAGGAGGGTTTTATAAAAGATGCTGTCGGATTAGACGGTCTCATTCAGAGATATGCAGACAAAAATTGCACTCTTTTAATGGGCCCGAATCTTCACATTATAGTAGTAAGTTTAAGGTGTAATACCAAATGCGTTTATTGCCAAGCCAGCTCTCTTCCCGCTGATTGCATTGATTATGACATGGATAGAAAAACAGCCAAGAAAGTGGTTGATCTGATATTTGAATCACCAAGTCCGGTTATTACAATTGAGTTTCAGGGAGGAGAGCCTTTGATTAATTGGCCCGTGGTTAGATACATTGTAAATTACGCCAAGAAGAAGAGTAAGGATTCGAGCTTCAGAGGCAGAAAGTTGAACATGTCAATCGTTACCAACTTCAGCTTAATGAACGAAGAGAGGTTGAATTTTCTTGTCAAGAATATGGTTTCTCTTTGTACTTCGCTTGATGGACCGGAACATTTACATAATGCCAATAGGCCGTTACCGAATCTAAACGGTTATAAGATAACGGTTGATTGGATTCAAAAAGTAAAAGAGTTGGAAAAAAAGAGGTTAAAAGCTGGAAAAACAGTTTACAATTTATCGGCTCTTTTAACTGTAGCCAGAAAATCTCTTGATTATCCGGAAGAGATTATTGACGAGTACAGAAAGCGGGGTTTCGAAGGGATATTCTTAAGACCGCTGAGTTATCTTGGAAAGTCGGGAGGAGAAGCGCGCGATAAGATCGGATATTCGGTTGAAGATTTTCTTAAGTTTTGGAAGAAATCAATGGACTACATCATCTCAATCAATCTTAAAGGAGAATTCTTTATGGAACGAGGATGTCGCATTATGCTTCAGAAAATATTAACTGCCAAAGATCCCGGATTTACCGATCTTAGATCTCCTTGCGGTGCCGCAGTCGGCCAAGTTCTTTACAATTATGACGGAAAGATCTTCACTTGCGACGAGGGCAGAATGATAGGAGATGACACGTTTGTCATAGGTGATGTCAACGAGAGTCAATATGATGAGATAGTTTGGAACGATAAGACAAAGACGATGGTCAACTCTTCAATGTTAGAGAACCTGTCTTGTGATCTTTGTGTTTATAAACCGTATTGCGGTGTTTGTCCCGTAAAAAACTACGCACTTTACGGAAATCTTTTTCCTCAAATGAAAAATACCGAATGGTGCAAGCAAAACAGATTTCAACTGGATTACCTTTTTGATAAGATGAAAGACCTCAAAATCAAAAAAGTGTTTGAATCTTGGACATGAAAGGAACGGAGATAAAATTAGGCTATAACTGTGAGAATCATTGTCTTTTCTGTATTCAAGGAGACATGAGGTTAAGCGAGCCGGATCTCTCTATCGACGAACTGAAAGAGAGATTGAAAAAGGGGAAAGATGAAGGAATTGTAAACGTTGTCCTCACCGGTGGAGAGCCCACTCTTCGGTCGGACATATTGATAGAATCGATAAAATTCGCCAAAGAGATCGGTTACCAAAGAATCGAAATACAAAGTAACGGAGTTTCTTTTGCATCTGAAGATCTTTGTAAAAAAGTTGTAGAAGCCGGATCGGATCAAGTGAGTGTGTCAATTCACGGATCAAGCGCTCAAGAGCACGATACTCTCACTCTTAACAACGGCAGTTGGGAGGCGGCTATCAAAGGATTAAAAATTCTCAAGAAGATGGGATGTCGTCTTAAGACCAACACAGTAGTCAATAAGATGAATTATCAAAATCTCCCCGATCTGGTTAAGTTGCTTTTCGGAACGGGAGTAGATGAGATTCAACTTTCTTTTATCAATCCTGTTTTTGCCCAAGACGATCAAAAGTTGACGGAAAAACTGTTGCCAAGAATATCAGAAGTTGCATTGAGAATGGAGAAAGCATTGGATGTGGCCGAGGAGACCGGAGCTGACGTTAGAGTGGCAGCCATACCTTTTTGTCTTTTGGAAGACAAATATCATAAATATATATTTCCGGAAGCGGTACCAATTCTTCATAAAACGATGAAAAGGTTGGAGATAAGAGACAACAAATCTCCTTATGAGATAGATGGCAAATATAAGAAAGCGGAATGCATTGATTGTCGTTATTTCACTCATTGTGACGGACTTTGGACTAAGTATAAAGCGATCTTTGGTGATGACGAGATCTCCCCTATCACTAAATGAAAAGAGTTGATGTTAAAATAGGGTTTAGTTGTAATAATCGTTGCATCTTTTGCATTCAAGGAGATAAGAGATTTAAAGAGCCCGATCTGCCTTACGAAGAGATCAAAAGACGTCTCTCAAAGGGCAGAAGAGACGGAGCTAACAGTGTAGTTTTTACCGGAGGCGAACCCACTTTTCGTCCGAAATTGCTTCTTAGCGTAGTAAGAGATGCCAAAGAATTAGGCTATGATTTTATCCAGATACAAAGTAATGGCAGAATGTTTTCTTATCTTAAGTATTGCCAAGAATTAATTGATGCTGGTGCTAATGAATTTTCCCCGGCACTTCATGCATCATCAGCCAATATTCATGATAAGTTAACGAGAGCTCCCGGGAGTTGGAAGCAGACAGTTGCAGGCATAGAGAATCTTCGCGAACTTGAACAATATGTGATGACCAATTCAGTGGTTGTTAAAGATAATTTCAAAGACATTCCAAGCCTGGCTCGCCTTTTAGTTAAGCTTAGAGTCAATCAGTTTCAGTTTGCCTTCATCCATATAAATGAGATAATCGCTTCTGATAAAAAATTAATAAAAGAGGTGGTTCCTAAAATGTCAGAAGCAGCGCCTTACATTAAAGAAGGGGTTCGTGTCGGAATTGATTCCGGAGTTAAAGTGATGACCGAAGCCGTTCCATATTGCTTCATGCAAGGATATGAGAAATATATAGCAGAGAATATCATGCCCGAGGCTCATGTCTTTGACGGAAAATTAGAGATTAAAGATTATACCAAATATAGATGGGATAAAGGTAAATCTCGAGGACCTGATTGTAAGGATTGCATATATTTTGGCGTTTGCGAGGGACCTTGGAGAGAGTATCCGGAAATATTTGGCTGGGATGAATTTATTCCGATCAAAAAATGACAAAAGAGAATATAACTGAATTTGGGTCAATAATATTTGAAACTCACTGTAGTAATAATTGCTTATTCTGCGGCGGAGTAAAAACCCTTTCGAAAGGAGAAAAAAAAAGGCAAGAAGAGACCGCCTTGTGTTCACTTGATTATTTTAAATTAAAAAAATTTCAATCAGTAGACATATCAGGAGGTGATCCAATTGAGTATGAAGGTTTGGTTTCTTTTGTTCGAAAGGTAAGGCAAGGAAACTTCTCAACGATCCAGCTTTCAACTCATGGGATGGGGTTGGCTGAAAACAATCTTTGTCAAAAACTTATCTCAGCCGGAATCAATAAATTCAGGATTCCTCTTTATGGATCAAATGCTTCAATCCATGATGCGGTAACCAGAAATCCGGGAAGTTTTGATAAAACATTGGCCGGAATCAAAGAGGTTATAAAGAGTAAGGTTGATTTGCAGATTTCAACTTTAATAACCAAACAAAATTGTTTAGATTTAATGGAGTTACTCCATCTCATTGAAAAATTGAAAGTGGATGATTTTTATATCGGGACTCCTTGTATTGCTAATAATGATTTCTCTTTTTACATCCCTTTTAAAGATCTCAATAAATATTTAAATAAGTCGTATAAGTATATTGTAGAAAACGATAAGGCTTTCCATTTTCTTGATATACCTTTTTGTGTCTTTGGAAAAACTAATTTTAGCATAATAAGGTTTGCAGAACCGCCTTCATTGGGAAAAAGAAAGGTTGACAGATATGAAGTGATAAGCGGAGTTCCTTTCTACAGGATTCAAACCAAACTCCCCTTCTGTCTGAAATGTAAGATGAATGACGTATGCCCGGGCTTTTTCAAAGTTGATATAGACAGATTTGGTCCAGGAAAACTCAAGCCGCTAAATTATTCATGAATAAAAAAACTTTAATCATAATGGTCGGTTACACTTGTAATAATAATTGCATCATATGCAGTAACAGACCAGATGATAAGACTGCCAATGATCGCACCACCGACGATATAGTAGGCGATCTCATTAAAGGTAAAAAAGACGGTTACAACAAAGTGGAGTTTACCGGTGGAGAGCCGACTGTAAGACCCGATATACTGAAATTAGCTCAATATGCC
>Ga0265294_10000140_pt1 | contig 84589 bp, 70 predicted proteins | sample MunlanPumphouse3_FD_192504 | JGI IMG/M metagenome (GOLD analysis project Ga0265294, IMG submission 192504) | Groundwater microbial communities from a municipal landfill in Southern Ontario, Canada - Pumphouse #3 | ecosystem: Environmental > Aquatic > Deep subsurface > Groundwater | place...
TTGGTTCCCAGGACACATACAAAACTGCCTTCCTCAATGGAAAAAGAGACGCCCTTGAGAGCCCTGACCTCATTGACGGTCCCGGTATTGAAGGTTTTTCGTATATTACCTATCCTAAGCATATTCCTTTCTTTTAAACAACCCTTTTCTGCGTTTCATTAAAACAGGCAAAATAAGCGCAATAAAGACAAATGCTGCGGTTATGATCTTCAGATCGTTGGGATTCATTCCCAGACGTAACGCTATGGCCACCAACAGGCGGAAAAGTACAGAGCCCAGTACTGCCCCGAAGATCACATAACCTACGCTTGTTTCACCAACGATAGCCTGTCCTATGATCACACTGGCCAGTCCCCAGACCATCATGCCAATGCCCATCTGTACATCGGCAAAACCCTGGAATTGCGCCATCATGGCCCCCGAGAGAGCCACAAAGCCGTTGGCCAGTGCTATCCCAAAGACGATCATGTTTTTTGTATTTACTCCCAGCGCCCTGATCATCTGGGCATTATCCCCGGTAGCTCGCATAGCTGTTCCCAGGTGGGTCTTGAAAAACCATTTTAGGACAATACATATAATTGAAACGACTACCAGAGCGGCCAGCAAGACCAGCAAATCTTTTGCATCCACACTCCATCCCAATAGTATAACTTTTTCCTGACCCCCGAAAATCCATTGTGAGATTTGTTCAAGACTACTGAAAACAGTCACCGCGCCGGGCATCGGCAGATTGCTCCTTCCCAGAATATGGAGGTTTACCGAGTAAAGGGCCGTCATGACCAGGATCCCGGAAAGCAGCGGATTGATCTTAAATCTTGTATGGATCAACCCGGTCAGTGCTCCGGCAATCATCCCGCCTGCAAAAGCTATCAAACAAGCCAACAACGGATTCATTCCCCTTACAATGAGCATAGCCCCCAGGACGGCTCCCAGTGTAAATGACCCTTCAACAGTAATATCCGGGAAATCAAAAACCCGGAAACTGATAAAGATGCCCAGGGCTAATAGAGCCAGTATCAGGCCAATGATCATGGATGTAATAAGTATTGACATAGGCGGCTACGGGTTTATTACTAATTCTTCAACAGGCACAATCCAGCAAGCACCCTGCAGGAAAGCACTTTCTCCCAATCCCGCAAGGGGACGGTCATCGGTTAATAAATGAAGGATGTCTACCAGTCCTGCGTTATTGATCAAGTGGTCTATGGATTCATCGGGCATCTGATCGTTCTTTTTTAAAGGGATATACGGGAATACAGCTGTATGAACGTGCGCTAGCAACGCATTGTCTTTCAAGGGTCTTAAAAAGGCTTTGCATTCCGATTCAAGATGTTCGGAGACTATCCCCACAGAAACAGTCTGCTTTTTTAAATGCGCAGGTTCGGTGGTAAAACGCACAGTGTCTTTCACCTCGGGATAAGTAAATAAAGGCTTCCCGCCAACCGGTGAAACATTGAGGGAAGTGCCAATCAGTCCGGCACTCTCGGCAACCATCACAAATGCCCATTTTTCGTAACCGGTCAGACGGGCCACCTCCCGTGCCCATTGGGAAAGTTCCAGCCCGGAGGTTTCCTGCCCCGGTTCAAACAGGATCCTGTGGGAAAAGGGTGCGGAAAAATAAAGGCCGTAAAGCTCGGTAAGTTGCGCGATAAGCTGCCCGTGACTGATCATATAATCCGGTTTTTTTGACCCGTCCGATGGCAGGTAAGCGGCTATCCCGTTCAAAAGCATAAATTCGCCAAACCGCTGGCGGCAAGCCTGGAACGAATCGCCGATGGCTCCCAATCCCAACGCATATTTTCCCTGAGCCGAGGTAACTGTCCTGGTATCTTTCTGGGTATAGTCCCCGGCTGTGATCCTTTGAGGCTCACCGCTGCAGGTAACTGTTGTTGCAGCCTGTTTGTCAAGCTCTTGCATCCGGAATACGTATCCGTCTTGCTCCGTTACAAAATCCTGTAGCTCTTCCTTTGCCTGCGCGCCGGCCTGATGGTCCGGCGCGCTGAACATGGCGCTCATGCCCACCATGGCCAGCACCTGGGCCACGTTTTCAGAAGATTCGGTGATGTAGAACAGGCCGCTCAGCGCCTGCAGGTTCTTATGCTGCATGACCAGCACCCGTATCCCGGCAGAACTCAAATAATCAATACGCGCAAGATCCAGTGCCACATGGTATTTACCCTCCCGCACCAACCGCTCCATGTAATCCGTAAGATGATCTGTACTGGTAGCATCCAGCCGCCCGGAACAGTGAAGCACAACCCTTTGATCCTGCTGATCTTCCCTCTGTATATCCAATGTAGTCATAGGTACAAATATAGTTAAATGGTGGGAGGTGGAACCTTCCGCGCCAAAAGTCAGTGCCTGAGTTCTTATAAATCTGTCCTACAGTGGTTTATGAATTTTGGCCTGGGAATTTGGCGCGGAAGGTTCCACCTTGTGCGCAAATGCAGCGCCCTATTTTTGAGCAAAAATTTTTGGCGCAGTCAAACTCCATTTGAAAATTTTTACTAACTTTGCGCCACAAAGCACTTTTTTAACATGAAAAACGAACCCAATACACACGAGGATATAAAAGCCATCAGAAAGCTGATGGAGGAGTCTACACGATTCCTTTCGCTTAGCGGTTTATCCGGGGTAATTGCCGGGGTCACAGCCCTTGCCGGAGCGCTTCTGGCCTGGTTGTTTATTGATCAAACGTGGTCTTTGGCAGGCATTGCCGCCATGGTGCTTGTGATCTCGCTATCCTTTGCTTATTTTTTATCCCTTAAGAAAGCCAGGCGAGACAAGAAGCATTTCTGGACCCCTGTCTCCCGGAAAATGTTGTTGAACCTGTTCATTCCCCTGGCAACTGGAGGGGTGCTAACTATAATATTCCTCATACAGGGAAACCTGCAGCTGGTGATGCCTGTATTCCTGATCTTTTACGGTCTGGCCCTGGTCAATGCCTCCAAATTCACCCTGGGCGAGATCTTTTTCCTGGGTTTACTTGAAATCGTGATAGGGCTGTTTGTTACAATATTTCCGAATCTGTGGCTTATCGGTTGGACCGTAGGATTTGGGGTGCTGCACATAATATATGGTTTGGTTATGTACAGGAAATACGGAAAATGAAAGATCTCATCGCAAATCTGAACAAAATATTTGAAAGCCGGGTCAGGTTGGGTATCATGTCGGTTTTAACGGTTAATGAAAAGTATGATTTCAACAGCTTAAAAGAGACGCTGGACCTGACAGACGGAAATCTGGCCAGCCACCTGAAGGCCTTGGAAAAGGAAGGCATGATAGCAGTGGAAAAACAATTCATTGACCGTAAGCCTAATACAAGCTATTGGGCAACGGAAAAAGGACGCACCGCTTTCAGTGATCACATCTCGGCTTTGGAAAACCTTATCCGTGACTCCTAAAATTTTTTACCCGTACACTTTGAAATACAAAGAACTTTTTAATATTATAAACCATGAAAATTGAAATTTCCAACCAGGGAAAATGGTATAATTCCCTTACATTAAAAATCGCCCTGCTGGCTGTTTTGGGATTGTTTTTACTCATCCCCTTACAAATGATCAAAGAAATCATTGAAGACAGGCAAGCCAATGCAGAAAAAGTACAAGAAGAAATATCCAACGAATGGGCTAACAGCCAGTGTTTTACGGGCCCCGTACTCAACATTCCGGTCCGTTCGGTCTCCCCAGAAGACCAAAGCAAAACCATCACGCAGATCTGGCACATTCTCCCGGCAGAAATGATCATTGATGGGGAAATCCTTCCTGAAATCAGGTACCGGAGCATTTACCAGACGGCAGTATACAATGCCAATCTAAAAATAAAAGGAAAATTTACGGTTCCCGCGGAATCCGCTTTACCGGGAGCAGAAATCCTTTGGGAACATGCGTATTATACCGTCGGCATTTCTGACAACAGGGGCTTGAAAGGAGAAATCGTAATGCAAGCCGATGCCGGGGCACGGACCCTTCGTGCAACACCGGGAGTGAAAGACCAGGATGTTTTTACATCTGGAATATCTTTTGCCGAGTCGGAGCTTGAGCCGGGAAGCACGGTGGCCTTTGACCTGAACATCAACCTAGCAGGGTCCAACAGCCTCGCACTCACCCCCCTCGGCAAAAACACCCAAGCCCGCCTGCAATCATCCTGGGATTCTCCGGGGTTTGGAGGAAGCTTCCTCCCCGTTACCCGGGTTGTAGATAAAAGCGGGTTTACCGCAGACTGGGAGGTTACCCACCTGAACCGGAATTTTCCTCAAGACTGGATCGGCAACGCATTTCAACCGGAAGAAAGCGCATTTGGGGTAAACCTGGTACAAGCCGTGGATCATTACCAAAAATCCTGGAGAAGTGCCCGCTATGGAATACTCTTTGTTGCCCTGACATTCCTGGTGCTTCTTTTCATAGAAGTCAGGGGTAAAAAGCCCATCCCGGTCATTCACTACGTATTGGTATCATTGGCCCTGATACTCTTCTTCTCCCTGCTAACCGCCTTAAGTGAACAATTGGGCTTCAACGCAGCCTACCTGACAGCCTCCGGCGCCACCATTGTATTGATATCTATTTTCACCGCCCTGATTATCAAAGACAAAAAAACACCCTGGCTGGTTTTTGGCCTGCTTGTATTGCTTTACGCTTTCATCTACGTATTGCTCACCCTGAATGACTACGCCTTTTTAGCCGGCAACATAGGCCTGTTCCTGATACTGGCCATAATAATGGGCGTGGTTGGCAAATGGAGTTTGACTGCTCCACCAAAAACGTCGGAAGCATAACGCACTGGCAATCTTGTGTCTGCGCTACGCCCTTAAAAGTTGGCGCAGTCAAACTCCATTTGAGGCGCACTTAATCCCTTAAACAACGCACATAAAATCCATAGGCTTTTGTACCGTTGTTTCTGTGCACATACGTGTGAGTGTAAAACAGGCCCCGGTAGCAAGCATTTGAATCGTACAGGGTAGAGCTCCACCAGTAGCTTTGGTGACGTACTTCTTCTACATCTGCAGGCCAATCGCCCCCATCGCCGTCACGGAATCCACCCGGAAGGGCTGTAAAACCACTTTCATTGGTCACCGTTCCGGTTGTGCTCTCCCAATGTTCGGTTCCTGTTTCTTTCATTTTTCCACCTTCAGTTGTGCCACGATCTCCTGTGTTATTTGCCTCTTCCGATGACATCCCCAGGGCCATCTCCAACTGTTTCCATTCTGCATCGCTGGGCAAGTGCCAGCCGGAAGGGCAGACACCTTGTACACCACTTGGATTAGTGGTACTGCTTTCAGCACCATTCATAGCCGCCGTCCAGTTATATAGTACACCGTAGGTAGTATAATTGGAAGTGGCTTTTGCGGCAGCTACACTTGTACCGTCGTAACCATAAACATAACAATAAGCTGCTGAGGTTGAGCCTGTCTCCGGACCGACTACACCTACTTCACTGGGCAAATACGCCAGATTTTCTTTCATCCACACCTGACCTCCTATTACTACCAAATCGTATTCATTCTCATCCCTGCTATCCACAAAATATGAGGCATTCGTTCCCGTACCTTCAGTCCATCCACCATCTCCAGCATTAAGTGATAATTCGTACTTTTTACCCCTACTTAAGACTCCTGACGGAGCAGCTTTTGTTCGGTATTTCCAGCTACTGCCGTCGTACAGGGCAATATCCATATTGGTTTGTGCCCCCGGCAGGATCATCATATAAATGCTGACAGGTTCTGCGGTAAGTGTAACCGAATTGGTCAACATGACGATTACATTATTGGAATAATAACTCTTTGTAATAGCATAGGGATTATTCTCTCCGGGAAAAGTTTGTGTCAGGTCAATGGTCCCTGAATTAAAAGCCAATGGCTGTGCTCCGGTAAAACTGACCCCCTTCAAGGTCCCGCTGCCTGTGATCTTGAATTCGATCATGGTAAACACGTGATTGAAAGTGAAGTTCACCGCTTCCGGAGGGGTAACCGCAATGGGTGTTGCTACCATAAAATCCAGTATTCCAATATGATCCGTAGGTTCAGTCGCAGACTGTGTCTGTGCCGAGGGAAGGGAAATGGGAACAACCGCTGTATCTTCCTCTTCCTCTGAATATTCTGAACCATAAGGATAATAGGCGTAAAAATGATGATCATCTTCGCTTCCCCAATAAAGAGAACCGTAAAAATCTGAGCTTTTTGCTTCGGTCCGGGCCGTAAGGGCAAGGTTTTTGACGGGATTTGCTTCCGGAGTGCCATCACTTGTGGATTTGGCTTCGGGTGAAAAAATCCCGATTTTATCCTCTTCGGCTTCCCAGTGGGTCTCCTCTCCTGACAAAGAAGTTTTGGTACCCGGAGCTTCTGTTTGTCCTGTTATTGTAATTGATCCTCCTGTCAGACCGGGATCAGGGCGCCCCAGAGGCACACATGTACACAGTAATAAGGATAAAAACAAAAATAATGACTTTTTCGTTAATGTTTTCATAACTTCATGCTTAATGTCGTTACCAGATGATAGAGTCCCAGTCTTCACTGCCCGAGGCGGAAGAGGTGGCAAAACCCTGCTCAAGGTTGATTTCCAAAACGGTGATTACGGGTGGAATGTAGTCGTCCGGTCCCATGCTGCTGCGGGACAAAACCTGATTGTTTTTTATATTTTTCATTTTATAGGTTTAAATAAGTGCTCAAAGGAATCCCGCTACTATACCCGCAACAAAAAGGATAAGTATAACGAATGTTATTGAGGATCAAAAAGGCTACAGAAAAGAGCAATGAGTCTTACACTTGTTGACAGCGTGTAACGTGGGTATACATTGCTTGAAAATACTGTAGTAAATGTAGTAATAAATCCTTACTTTCATATATTTTTAATTTTTACATAACTTAACATGAAAAGAGCAATACGTATTCTCCCGGTCGTAGTTTTAATAGCCTTTGTATTTTTTATTCAGTGCAGTCAACAGAATACCCGTAACAACAAGGATGAATCGTTTTCATTTGTATTTATGACTGATATTCACGTTAAGCCCGAGTTGCGTGCTGCCGAAGGCTTAGCCCAGGCAATTGACACCATTAACGCCCTGAACCCCGATTTTGTCATCACCGGAGGAGATAATATTTTTGATGCCTTGCAAGCGGGTTACGGAAGAGCCGATAGCCTGTATTTCCTTTTTGACAGTCTTTCCAAAAGGCTTGAAATGCCATTGTACAACACAATAGGCAATCATGAAGGATTTGGATTGTACCTGGCAAGCGGGATAGATCCCTCACATGAATTCTACGGTAAGAAAATGTACGAAAACCGAATAGGCAATCGCTATTATTCCTTTAACCACAAACACTGGCATTTTATTGTTCTCGATGGTATTGGATATACTCCGGAACGAAAATATGTGGGTGTCATTGATTCCGTACAGATGGAATGGTTGAAAGCAGATCTGGAGGCCCATAAAGACAAACCGGTTGCCATAAGCACACATATCCCCCTTTTAAGTGTAGGCCAGCAGGTTTTCGGCAAGCCCACAAGCGCTTTTTCTCCATCCGAGATCATAATAAACGCTAAAGAAGTACGGGAACTCCTGGAACAATACAACGTAAAGCTGGTACTCCAGGGACACCTGCATATGCTGGAAGATGTATTATACAACGGCATTCACTACGTGACAGGCGGAGCTGTCTGCGCCAGATGGTGGCTTGGTCCGCGAAACGGGATGGAAGAAGGATTCCTGAAAGTAGATGTTTCCGGAGAGCAGTTCAGCTGGGAGTACATAGATTATGCATGGGAAGTTGAATGAAGGTGGAACCTTCCGCGCCAAAAATTTGTATAAAATATATCAACTAACAGTAAAACAGTGTTTTATAAAACTGATTGTTTAGATTTGGCGCGGAAGGTTCCACCTTCCGCGCCATCCTCCTCTCTGCCGCAGGCAGCAGGGCCTCCCCTGGGGGAGGCGGTGGTGGGAGAATCAATAGGGAAGGGCCCGGGGCCCGCGCACAAAAAAAGCACTTACAACACGATGCTGTAAGTGCTTTATTTTCAAGTAGTGGGCCCAGCTGGGCTTGAACCAGCGACCCCCTGATTATGAGTCAGGTGCTACTAACCAACTGAGCTATGGGCCCCCTTTTCGCGTACAAATATACACGAAAGGTATGTTAATATAAAATCAAGATCAAAGAACGAAACCGCAAAAATGCGTCAGACTTTGATTTCAACCTCAACGCCGCTGGGCAATTCCAGTTTCATTAAGGCATCCACCGTCTTGGGCGTAGAGCTGTAAATATCCAGCAGACGACGGAATGAGTTCAGTTCAAACTGTTCGCGTGCTTTTTTATTTACGAATGTTGCCCGGTTGACCGTAAAGATCTTTTTGTTGGTGGGCAGGGGAATAGGGCCGCTTACAACGGCACCGGTAGCCTTGACGGTTTTCACGATTTTATCGGCAGATTTATCTACCAACATGTGATCGTAAGATTTTAATTTGATTCTGATTTTTTGGCTCATTTTATTATTTATTAACCAAGTATATTAAAATTCGACATCTGATGCATGAAATCCTTTTGCCCATCCGGTTTTTTCTATGACTTCCTTAGCCAGAGAGGAGGGCAGTTCTTCGTAATCGCAGAATTCCATACTGCTTGTGGCACGGCCGGAAGAAAGCGTACGAAGGGTGGTAATGTAGCCGAATTGTTCGGCCAGGGGCACTTTGGCTTTGATGATCCGGGCATTGCCTTTGGAGTCCATATTGGTCACCTGTCCGCGACGTTTGTTCAAATCACCTATGATGTCTCCCATGTATTCTTCAGGGGTGACCACTTCCAGGGACATGATGGGTTCCAACAGAACAGGTCCCGCCTTGGGAGCTGCTTTACGGAATGACATTCGTGCGCAGATCTCAAAAGAAAGACTGTCTGAATCTACCGCGTGATACGATCCGTCCGTAAGCGTTACTTTCATTCCGATTATGGGGTATCCGGCCAAAACACCGTTTTCCATGGCTGCCTTAAAGCCTTTTTCAACCGAAGGAATGTATTCTCTTGGAATATTACCGCCTTTGACTTTGTCCACGAATTGTAACCCGGTCACGCCGGGATCGGCAGGTTCCAGGGTAAAGACAATATCGGCAAATTTTCCGCGTCCCCCGGTTTGTTTTTTGAAAACTTCCCGGTGTGAAACCGTTCCTTGTATAGTCTCCCGGTAATTTACCTGGGGAGCACCCTGGTTTATCTCCACGCCAAACTCTCGTTTCAGGCGATCCACAATAATTTCCAGGTGCAATTCTCCCATGCCGCTGATAATGGTCTGACCCGTTTCCACATCGGTACGGACGGTAAAGGTGGGATCCTCCTCGGCAAGTTTTGAAAGGGCAACGCCCAGCTTGTCCAGGTCTTTCTGGGTTTTGGGTTCCACGGCCAGACCAATAACGGGATCGGGGAAAGTGATGGCTTCCAGTACTATGGGATGTTTGTCCACACAAATAGTATCTCCGGTACGCAGGTCCTTGAACCCAATTCCGCTGCCAATATCTCCGGCTTCCAGGAATTCAATGGGATTCTGCTTGTTGGAGTGCATCTGGTACAGCCGGTTTATACGTTCCCGCTTTCCGGTACGAACATTCAAAACGGTCTTCCCTGTTTCAATTTTTCCCGAGTAAGCACGTATGTATGCCAGGCGGCCTACAAAGGGATCCGTAGCTATCTTGAACACCAGCCCGCAGAAAGGCTCTTCAGCAGATGGGGCCCTTTTTTCGTCTTTCTGTGTATAGGGATTCAAACCAACTACAGGTTCAATATCCATAGGTGAAGGCAGATACTGGCATATAGCATCCAAAAGGAACTGTATCCCTTTGTTTTTCAACGAAGTTCCGCATGTAACCGGAACGATCTTCAACGCCAACGTAGCTTTTCTTAAAGCAGCAACCACTTCCTCGACAGCAATGGATCCGGGGTCTTCAAAATATTTCTCCATCAGTGAATCGTCAAATTCAGCTGCGGCTTCTATCAGTTTTCCCCTCCATTCTTCCACTTCTTCCTGCATAGACTGCGGAACCTCTTCCACAGTGAAATTAATCAGATCCTTACTGTTGCTCTCGTAAATATAGGCCTTTCGGGACAACAGGTCCACAATCCCACGGAAGGTTTCCTCCGATCCTATGGGCAGACAGATGGGAATGGCGTTAGCACCCAGTCTTTCGTGAATCTCCTCTACTACTGCAAAGAAATCGGCTCCCACCCGGTCCATTTTGTTGACAAAAGCCAACCTCGGGATCTTGTACTTATCGGCCTGACGCCAGACAGTCTCCGATTGGGGCTGTACACGACCCACGGCGCAGAACGTAGCCACGGCACTGTCCAGTACTCGCAGGGAACGCTCAACTTCTACGGTAAAATCCACGTGACCCGGGGTGTCTATGATATTGATCTGGTATCGGTTCCGGCAACAATTCCAGAACGCGGTGGTAGCAGCAGAGGTAATGGTAATACCCCTCTCCTGCTCCTGGACCATCCAATCCATAGTAGCCGCCCCCTCATGAACTTCCCCTATTTTATGGGTTTTTCCCGTATAATAGAGAATACGTTCGGTGGTAGTGGTCTTACCGGCATCAATATGGGCCATGATGCCAATATTCCTTGTATATGTTAAATCTCTTGACATTCTTCAGGTGCTGACAAAAATTCCCGTACTAGAAACGGAAATGTGCAAATGCTTTATTGGCTTCCGCCATTTTGTGCATGTCTTCTTTACGCTTGAATGCGGCACCTTCACTGTTATAAGCAGCGACAATCTCTGCGGCCAGTTTCTCGGCCATGGAATGTGCGGAGCGTTTCCGGGCGTAATTGATCATGTTTTTCATGCTTATTGAAATTTTCCGCTCAGGACGCACCTCGGTAGGCACCTGGAAGTTGGCTCCTCCCACACGGCGGCTCTTCACCTCAACCTGGGGAGTAATGTTTTCCAACGCTTTTTTCCAAATGTCTAAAGGAGCCTTCTCAGAATCTTTCACTTTCTCACCTACGATATCCAGGGCATCGTAAAAAATGCCGTAGGCAATACTCTTCTTTCCCTGAAGCATCAAATTGTTCACAAAACGGGTAACAAGCACGTCGTTGAACTTGGGATCAGGAAGTAGAATCCTCTTTTTAGGCTGTGATTTTCTCATTTGTTTTTAATCAGTTAAATTATTTTTTCACTTTGGGCCGTTTGGCTCCATAAAGTGAACGGGATTGTGTTCTGCCTTCCACCCCGGAGGTTTCCAAAGCACCTCTGAGAACGTGGTAACGAACACCGGGCAGGTCTTTTACACGACCTCCGCGTACCAATACGATGGAGTGCTCCTGAAGGTTGTGACCTTCACCCGGAATGTAGGCATTCACCTCTTTCTGGTTGGTCAGACGAACACGGGCAACTTTACGCATAGCGGAGTTCGGTTTCTTGGGAGTGGTGGTATACACACGTACACAAACACCGCGTCTTTGAGGACAGGAGTCCAAAGCACGCGATTTGCTTTTTTCTACCACACGTTCCCTTCCTTTACGAACTAGTTGTTGAATTGTTGGCATAATGTATTGTTAATCTTTGCTTTATGTATTTTTACTTTACGTAAAACGGGTTGCAAAGATAGGATTAATTTTCTTATTTACAAACAAGTTGCTGACAATTTCCCTCATTACCAAACGAAAAGAGTAGGTATGAGCAGCAGCGCACCGGCCAGGATCAGGATCAGGATGAAACGCCAGGCCCACCTGACCCACCGGGTATAGGGAACGTGAGCTATCCCAAGGACTGCCAGCAGCACTCCGGAAATGGGGGTGATCATATTGGTAAAGCCGTCTCCAAACTGGAACGCCAGGACCGTAGCCTGGCGGGAAACCCCCACCAGATCACTGAAAGGTGCCATAATGGGCATTGTCATGGCCGCTTTTGCCGAGGCGGAGGGTATGAGCGTGTTAATGACCGTCTGGATCATATACATCACCTCCAGGGACCCCGGCCGCCCCATGGATTTCATGCTCCCGGCCATGGCAAAGAGGATCCTGTCCATAATCCTGCCCTGCTCCAGGATCTCAACGATCCCCGCTGCCAGGCCCACAATCAGGGCTGCACCGAGTATATCTTTTGCCCCTTCGATCAGTTTTCCTGCGATGGTGTTGGCCGGATAGCCAGCCGCCATTCCGCTGAAAATGCCCAGGGCCAGGAACAGACCTGCAATTTCACTGATATACCAGCCGTATCCCAAAACGCCCACAATCAGGAAAATCACCGTAAATCCTACAAAGAGCAGGATCAGGCGTGTTTTGGAAGCGGCCTTTTTCCGTGACACCAGGATCCTGATGCCCCATAAGGCAAAAACCACCGTTAGGAAAGGAATCAGTCCGGGAACAAACAACTCCCGGGAACCCATGGCAATGGATGTTACCGGGTAGAAAACGGAAAAACCTGCCAATGCTCCCAGAACCGACAAAAAAGCGGCCCAGGCACCCCGGCCCGGCCTATTTTGCACGGCAGTAGGCTCAGCGGCAGAAACAGACTCGGCAAGGATTGCCTCCCTGCGTGTATTGTCCGCTTCCCACATGGGAGAAGCTTTGGGATTTTTGTGCACTTTATGTGCATACCGCAATACAAAAAAAATAGTTCCCGCTGTAAGCACCGCCCAGCATACGAGGCGGTACCCCATTCCCGAGAAAATGGGCAACCCGGAAAGATCCTGGGCAATACCCACGGTAAAGGGATTCAGGAATGCCCCGGCAAAACCTACGTGTGCAGCAACATATACCATACACACCCCGGTAATGGAGTCGTACCCCATAGACAGGGCTAGGGGGACAATCAACGCCGTAAAAGCGATGGTTTCCTCGCTCATGCCAAAAACCGCACCAAAAAGGCTGAAAAGCAGCATTACCAGCACGATAACCAGGTTGTTCACACCAATCCGGCGCATCGGCGGGAAATGCTCCAGTTTCTGCAAAAAAGAAAGAAATGAGCGGATCCCGTTGTCTATGGCGCGTGTTGCATTCACCACCCAAAAGGCAGCACCTACGCTAAGAATAAAAACAATGATCCCGGCCTGTTTTACAAAACCATCGTAAAAAGCGGTAAAGATTTGCCATGTCTGGGGCTTGGAGTCAAGCGGGTGAAATACCCCTTCAACATATTCTCCCCCCGGAAGCACCCAGGTAAACAGGGCGGCAAGCAATATCAGAATAAAAATGATGACTGTGGGAACGGGAAAACGTTTGTTCATAAGCAGCTAATTTCCTAACAATTTTAGTGACAACATAAACTGGTTGGTTGACTTTTCTCCCGGCCGGAACATTTTGGCGTATCCGAACGACCAGGTAGTTTTCAGGTAGGAAAACAGTACCAGCTGGATGTCTATCTGTCCGCCGCAATTGAAAATATGCGCTATCTGGTCCCGGCGGTCAAAATCTGTCATCAGGTGTGTCCCGAAAAGGGAAGGCTGGATATAAGTGGGATACAGCCAGGTGAAACCCACTCCCCTCAGCCTGATAGGAAACAGGTTCAGTTCTCCCATGGTTTTCACGTAATTGTATGCCGGCAGTGCATCTATTTCGGCTCCCGGGAAAGACAGCGTATTGCGGTATTGCTCCGACGGCTGCCAATCCACGTAATTGTTCCCGAACCCGCCAAAATAGAAATGAGACAACGCAGATGTACGGTCCCCAAGGGACTGCCCTACGCTGTTTCGTATCCAGAAACTGGTGTTCCTGACAAACGGGATCAAAAAGCCGATGCTTTGATCTGACATAAATGAAGGATAAAACTTCCCTTTTGCCAGGTAGGTGGTACTGCTGATATCCCAGGTAAATCCGAATTCATCGTCTTCACCTCCCAGGGTTTTGCGCAATTTGGAAAGGCCGAATGACAGGCTGGCTGCCTGCATGTTTCGTATGGGAGCTTCAATTTCCTGGTATCCCGGCAACACTTCCATCATGCCGTAAGTAAACACAGCGGCATCTACATAATATTTCAGCGGACTTTTCAACGTAAACAGGCGCTTATAGCCCAACCCCACGGAATATCCGGCACGGCTGCGTTTTGTGGGTCCGAATATGTCGTAGAAATGTGTGGGATTATAGTTGGCCTTCAACCGCCAGTTCCAGAAATTCCATTCCAGCATGGCGTGAAATTTTTGTTCCCATCCGTAAGAGCTCCAGGGTGAAACGGCCAAAAACAGGTTGATGTTACTTATCCCTACGGGATCCCTCCAGTTGAGCCGATACCCCAAAGCCACGGTGTTTTTGAATCCGGCAATGTCGGGATAAGCCCCGGCGATCTTCATCTCTTTGATAGGCTTGTATGGCTTTTCAACAATGGAATCGTTTACGCCTTCCAATGCCGAGGCGGGAGGCAGGGACCATTCTTCCACCTGCGGATGCGCCCGGTGAACCATATTGCCCAGGAATTCAATGGCGTTGGCATCTTCCAATACTTCCACGGGAATGATCCCGGGAACCATTCCGTCCCTTTCGTATTTCAGCACAAGCAATGAGTCCTCATGTATCTGCAACGGCATAAAAAACCCCGTCTCCGTATTGGACAGCAATTCCATCTGCTCGTCTTCCAGGTTGATCCTCCATATATTGGAAACTCCTGTATAATAAGAGGTTCCTATCAGAGAACTGTCATCGGAAGAAAACCGGAACTGAGTTAGCGTATTGTCCTGGAGTTCAGCTATTGTCCGGTACCCCGATTTCCCGGCATCCAAATCTTCCAGATTGAAAAGGATGAGCGATTGCTCTCCCCTGATCCCAGACAAGGAAGCCGACAGCAAACTGCCTGAATTGGAAATATCCAGATCAAAAAGCACTTTTCCGAAAGGAGCCGAAAAGACAGGAAGGGTTTTGTCATAAGGCGGAGGCATTTTTACCAGGATGGAGTAACCGTTATCATTCTGCACACCCCATATACTATTGTCTTTAGGATTAAATACCAGATCTCCGGCACGGGTCAGTTTATTGATCACCTTTTTTCTGCCCGTTTTGACGTCAATTTCTACCAGGTTCCTGTAATTGTTGTTGTGTTCGGATATGTAGATTTTTTCATCTTTCGCGTTGTAAGCTATATGCGTGGAGTAATAGAGATTCGGAGAATCAAGCGTTGCCAGTTTCCTGCGTTTTCCGGTAGCTGCGTCAATTTCCGCAATTTGTGAGATGATACCGGGATAATTGATGGCTGCATAGATTTTCCCGGTAACGGGATTGTATTCCGTTTTGGAAACATTTCCCAACGGATGAGACGTTACAGGATGGAATTCTGTGAGGGGGTACTGGCTTATACTTTCAATAGTTCTGTTTTGGAAATCATACTCCCATTGGGTCCATTCTTCCCAGACCTTAGCGACCGGACGGCCGTAAACTTTTCTAAACTGGCCGGCATAAAAAGCCTTTGAAGTATCTGAACGAACATAAAAATTTTTCAACTTATCGATCCCGTACTGATAGGCCAGGTAAGTAATGAAACGCGCTCCGTAAAGGTAAGAATTGGCTCCCACCTGGAAATCCACAGTCGTACCTTCGGTATCCAGCCCTATCAAAGAATACAGAGGCTCCCCGGCATCCACAATACTCCGGAAATACATTTCATCGTAAAATCCCATGGCCCTGCCAAATCCCCCTGACATCCAGGTTTCCATAAAACAGGCGATCCCCTCGTGGTACCAGCGGGGGGCATACCAGCGGGGAGTGGTAAAGTAACTCCAGATAGCCGATACGGGATTTTGATCGTCGCGCAATACCTTTCCCATGAAAAGCTTGCGAAATTTCGCATCCGTTTTGTTGGGCATGTCGGTCATTACCACGTGGGTCAGTTCGTGATTGAACAGCCACTGGAACCGTTCGTTGGAAGGGATAATGCTAAAGGCAAAACTGTAGGGCTCTATACCCAGAATAACCTGGTTGTAGGGCATGGCTATGGCTCCGCCATGTCCGGAATCTTCAAAATCAGTTAAAAATACGTACGTGGTAGTATCCCGATACAGCCAGAATTTGCTGTGAAAATTCATGGCATTCAGGTACGTCTGCCTCACATGTGGCACAATGTAGGAATACCTGTTGCCAAAGTACACCAGGTGCAGGTCGTCTTTTTTAACACTATTGATCAGCTGCGCATGCAAAATCCCGGGCAGACCCGGGATAATGACTCCTAAGAGCAATATAATGGTTTTGAACTTATTCACTTTACACTTACGGTTTATATCATTCCACTTAATGTTTGTTCACTGGCATAAAAGGCTCCCAGTTGGTTCAGGTTATACAGTCCCAGTTTTGCCGCATTGCTTATTGATCCCGTATTGAACAGTCTGTCCTTGTCCGTTATCAGGATCCTTGAACTTCCAAGACTCTGTTGATCTGCTACTGCACCTAGTTCCCCGGCGGCATCCATGATAATCATAATACTCCCTAAGGACAGATCCTGCATGTTTTCCAGGGTACTGGAACTTTTATGGATATAACCCAGTTCACTCATATTGGAACAGTAAAATTGCAAAGCTGTTTCATTCAACAGGAACTGGCGTCCTATAAGTGTGGCGTTCTGAATGATCGGGAACCCATCCCCCAAAGGAATTAGTAAATTCAGTATACTTTTATCATTGTATACATAACTTAAACGACTCAAATCTTCCACGATGATGCCCTGGAGATCTGCCGAGAAAGAACCTTGGATTTCATCGGTATAAAGTTTTTTCTTATTGAAATACTGTATTACCATTTTATCATTCAGGGCCATGGCATTAGCCAGCTGGTCCATGGTCAGTATTGTATGAACTTCGGCCAGAACTCCTTCAGGATCAGCGCCTTTACCTTCCAGATAAAATTCCATATTATCTATCAGGTCCAGAACCGTTTTTTTTCGAAAACTCATCTGCGAGATCACGTTGTTGGCCTGAACAATGGTATTGCGCAACAGTGCCGGATGAATCTCCGCGGGATCATTGATCATGGCTATAGCCAGCAACAGGTCGGTACGTGAATTCTCCAGGAATGTTCCGTAACTTGCCGCATCTGATAAAACGACTCCGGCGTATTCCTTATAGGTTTCCAATGGCTGTATCTGATCCAGGACATATTGAATCTTGTCTCCCTGGGATACCGCACTTACATAATAATAATTGAACCAGGCAGAAAGGGCATTGAGCATGACGGTATCAGCCACCAGATCATTTTTCAGCTCTATGTCTTCTTCCGTCACTTTCACATTCTTGTAATTCTGCACCCTGCCAATGGTCCCTGCAAGTTGTACGTTTTCGGTTTTTGGGAAATCAATTAAGGTCCCGGCCAGAAATCCGGCAGCCAATGAAATAATTATCAACAGGATAAATAATGAACTGTTTTTCTTTTTCATATTACTCTAATATATTATCATAATTAATTAAAATACTTTCGGAGGCCAGTTTGGGTTCAACCCGGTTACCATTCCCAGCTCAGAGGCATTGAAGATAATATCATTCAATTGGGTCATGTTGGCAAATCCCAGTTTGTCCATATCATTGACAGCCCCCAGCTTCTGGGCATCCAGAACACTTCCCAGCTTCTGGGCATCCCAGAAAGTACCCAGGTTGTCCTTATCAGTAATAATATAGCCGCCAAGATCGTTTGGTTTCATAAAGACGCCCAGTTCCCCGGCAGCATCCATTATAAACATTATACTCCCCAAAGACAGGTCCTGCATATTTTGCAGTGTCTGTGCATTTGTCATATAATAACCCAGTTCATTCATGTTCGATTGGAAAGACTGTAAGGCCGCATCTCCCAAAATAAACTGGCGACCAATCAGGGATGCATCCTGGAGAATCGGGAAATATTCAATACCTGCTATATCTGTAAAACCTGTGCCCAGGCTGTTCATGTCGCTTGTAATAATCCCCTTAAGGTCTGTTGAAAAAGAACCTTGAATCTCTTCAGTAAATAGTTTTTTCTTTTCAAAATACTTCAAAACCATTTTGTCGTTCAGCGCCATGGCATTGGCCACCTGATCCAGCGTAAGTATCATATGTATATCGGCCAGAACAGGTGAAGAACCTTCCTGCTTTTGTTCCAGGAATGCTTCTACGTTCTCCAGGAAATTCAGAACCGTCTGTTTCCTGTAATTCATCTGGGAAATTACGTTATTTGCCCGGGTAATGGTGTTGCGCATCATGACCGGGTTTACATCTTCAGGTTCCTTGCAGACTATTACGGCCAAAAGCAAGTCTTTGCGCGCATTTTCCAGAAAAGTACCGTAATTTTCAAATTCAATCAAAACCAGTCCGCTGAATTCACGGAATTCTTTTAAGGGATTCACATTGTCAAGCGTATAACGGATCTTTTCTCCTTGGGATACTGCACTAACATAATAATAATTGAAATAGTTGGATATGGCTTTAAGAATTAATGTATCCGATGTCAGCTGGTTCTTGAGCTCAATGTCTTCCTCCGTGATTTTCACGTTTTTGTAATTCTGAACCCTGCCAATGGTTCCGGAAAGCTCAGAATTATCGGTTTTTGGGAAATCCACCAGAACCCCGATCAAAAACCCTGCGGCCAGTGAAACAATCACCACCAATACTGTTAATACGCCTTTTTGTGTTTTCATAGTATTTATAACTTTACGTTTCACTAATAAATAAATAATGGTTTTGAACTGGTTCACCGCCTATTCGGATCAATGAGGAATAAAAAGCCCTCCCAGGGTGGACATCTGATCGTTTATGAAACCTAGTTGATTCACGTTACAGAAGCCCAGCTTCTGGACATCCAGTACACTTCCCAGCTTCTGGGCATCCAGTACACTTCCCAGCTTCTGGGCATCCAGAACACCCAACTCCCCTGCTGCGTCCCCTACGTACACATACCCTCCCAGAGAAAGATCCTGCATATTTGTCAGGGTATGTGAATCTGTGTAATAATAACCCAACTCGTTCATGTTGTAAAGGAAACTCTCCAAAGCAGCATCTCCCAGAATAAACTGACGACCAATGAGGGCTGCGTCAGCAATAATCGGGAAACCACCTATTTCCGCACTGCCCAGAACACTCTTATCTGTAATTATCATATCCAGGCTGCTTATATCGTTAACAATAATTGCCTTAAGATCCGTGGCAAAGGAGCTTTGTATCTCATCTGTGAACAGTTTTTTCTTTTCAAAATACTTTATTACCATTTTGTCGTTCAACGCCATCGCATTGGCTATCTGATCCATCGTAAGGACCATATGTACATCGGCCAGCGCCTGTGAAGAACCTTCCTTGTTTTGTGCCAGGAATGCTTCAACGTTCTCCAGGAAATTCAAAACTGCCTGTTTCCTGTAGCTCATCTGGGCAATCACGTTATTGGCCTGTGTAATGACGTTGCGCATCATGACCGGGTGGGCGTTTTCAGGTTCCTTGCAGATTATTGAGGCCACAAGCAGGTCTTTACGCGCGTTCTCCAGAAAAGTACCGTAATTTTCAAATTCTGTCAGAACAAGTCCGCTGAATTCACGGAATTCTTTTAAGGGATTCACATTATCAAGCGTGTAACGGATCTTTTCTCCCTGGGATACTGCACTTACATAATAATAATTGAAATAGTTGGATATGGCTTTAAGAATCAATGTGTCCGATGTCAGCTGGTTCTTGAGCTCAATGTCTTCTTCCGTGATTTTCACGTTTTTGTAATTCTGAACCCTGCCAATGGTTCCGGAAAGCTCTGTGTTATCGGTTTTTGGGAAATCCACCAGAACCCCGATCAAAAACCCTGCGGCCAGTGAAACAATCACCACCAATACTGTTAATACGCCTTTTTGTGTTTTCATGGTATTTATAACTTTACGTTTCACTAATAAATATGCATACCGGATAAAAAAGTTGGTTAAAATTTTATTTTATGAACCTGTTTACCGTTTTGTGTAAAAATGATTGTAGAAGCAACGGGAGGATTTGTTATTGTAAAAATAGCATTTTTCCCGTAAACAGCATACACAGAATGATTCTGTTCTAAGTGTGGTTCGAGTTCGTTTCCGGGAGTGTTATTTTCCAGAACAAACTCCACCATAAGACTATCCCGGCTGCTTACAAAAAGCGTATTCACAAACGATCCTGCTTTCCTGTATTCTTCCATATGTATTTCAATGCCGTTTTTATCATCTTTGAAGTTGGCTGCGCGTTTTCCGGTCATGGTACCGGCAATATCTTCCTGTTGCCATGTGCCCAGTGGCGGGATCACGTAATTGGCGGCCAAAACACCCAGGGTAAAGACCAGGACAAACAAGGCGGCATAAGCGTAATACCTTTTCCATCCGTAAAGAAACACGTTGCGAACTTTTGTCTTATGTTCAACCGCAGCCATCACATCCACGGTAACATCCACGGCGGGAATCCCGGCTGCATCATCACGCAATTTCTGTTGCACACATAGCAATCCCTTGTACAACTCTGCCGCCCGCGGATTGGATGCGGTCAATGCATGGAATACCGTTTCTTCTTGTTCGGTCAGCGTACCGTCAACCTTTCTTTGAATGATCAATATGTCATCATTAGTCAACATACTGTAAATTTTCATTTAATTTATCTTTCAATAACATCCGGGCATCAAACAACCTGGATTTCACTGTTTTTTCAGGTATTTCCAGGGTTTCGGCAATTTCCCCGTAGGATAATCCGGCATAATATTTCAGCAACACCACTGTTTTATATTTATCTTTTAATGAGCCTACCGCCTTACCCACCAACGCATCCCTTGTTTTCAGGTCATATTCTGTTTCCGGTCCGGGAGCCGTTTCTTTATGCAAGGCGATTTTTTCCAAAGGCACATAAGGTTTTTTGTTTCTCCCAAAGAGCAAAGCTCTGTTAATTGCTATACGGTATATCCAGCTGAAAAATTTATATTCCGGATTGTATTGGTGCAAAGACTCGTAAGCTTTCACAAAAACATCCTGCGTCAATTCCCTGGCCTCTTCATAATTATTCACCATGTTAAATATGACCCGGAATACCGGATTTTGGTACCGTTCCACCAGGACCCCGTAATGTGCGGTCTTCCCTGCAAGTATCGCCTGGATGATTGTTGATTCGTCTTTCATAAAGGTCCCGGGCGGTCATTGCTAAAATAAATAGTACCCAGCCCGTAAAATGTTGGTAAAAGTTTTTATTGCAACAAGTTCAGTTTCCACAAGTCCCTGTAACTCATCCGGATCAGGGGAGACAAAGCGATCTCTCCCACCGGTCCTATTCTTTTGTGCAAGGCCTTCAACTCGGCAAGTTTGTTTCCAATCCCGGCCTCGGGTTCCACAGGAAAACCGTTTTCCCGGAGCATTATGTTCCGTTTGGCTTTCAGCGACAGCTCCAGGTAAAGTTGCAGGTAGCAGTACATGTCAAAGATCACCTCCCCGGAAAAGCGGTCTTTCAGCGAACCCAGGAATTTCCCCGCACGGGAAGCTGAAAAATGTCCCTGGCGGATCATTTTCAGCAATGCCACTTCACTGCTCAATTCCAGCTCCATCCAGTCCCGGAGCAAAATTTCGTTACGTTTGAATACCAGTATAAACAACACGGGTAAAGATACCAGAATCACGAGCGTTTGGATAACGGGATGTACATAAAAATGATTGAACAGGGCGTGTATCACGTAAGCCAAAGCCAATCCGGCAAGAATACGGGGAACTACCATACGGTCCCTGGATTTGGCTCCTATGTAAATGATGGCAAATAAAGCCGTACATCCCCCGTGCATAACAGCCGTCCCAAATCCCCTGATGATCCACGTAAGCATAGAAGTGTCAGAAAGGGAATAGACATAAAACAGGTTTTCGCATAAAGCGAATCCGGTCCCGATGGCAAACCCGTAAATGGCGGCGTCCACCATAAACCCGATTCTTTTTTTGCAGATCAAAAAAAACAGGAATCCCGCTTTGAGCAATTCTTCTACGGCAGGAGCCAGGTAACGCGACAGGTACTCAAAGGCAGCTCCCGTTTTATCTTGTAAAAAAGTATTGACCAGGTAACTGATAAGGGTGCAGACGCACCCCCAAATAATGGCCAGGCCTACCTGCTTTTTCTGAACCAGTTTAAAACTGTCCATCAGAAACAAAAAAACCAGGAACAGCAATACCGGCAATATGCTTAAACTAATTTTCACTCTGTAAAATTAATCTTCTATTTCAGAAGCGCAATAAAAATCCATATCTTCGCAGTTATGAAATCACAAGAATACATTACGCTCGAAGAAGTTTACGGAGCGCATAATTACCACCCGCTACCGGTAGTTTTGAGCCGAGGAAAAGGCCCCTACGTATGGGACGTTGAAGGAAAAAAATATTATGACTTCCTGTCTGCCTACTCGGCAGTCAACCAGGGACATTGTCATCCAAAAATTGTAAAAGCCCTGACAGACCAGGCCAAACAGTTATGCCTGACATCCCGGGCTTTTTACAACGATTGCCTGGGCCCTTACGAAGAATATGTGACCCGGTTTTTCGGTTATGACAAAGTATTGCCCATGAATTCCGGGGCCGAGGCGGTTGAAACAGCACTGAAACTGGCCCGTCGTTGGGGGTACGAAAAAAAGAACATACCGGAAAACGAAGCATTGATTGTTTGTTGTGAAGGCAATTTCCACGGCCGGACCATAACCATCGTTTCGCTTTCATCGGACCCGGATGCATACGGCGGATACGGCCCGTTCACTCCCGGATTTGTCCGCATTCCCTATAACGATGTTCCGGCATTGGAAAAAGTTCTGAAAGAACACGGGCCGCGCATTGCCGGATTTCTGGTGGAACCCATCCAGGGCGAAGCCGGAGTTTTTGTTCCTGATGACGGGTACGTGAAGAAGTGTTACGATCTGTGTAAAGAACACAACGTCCTGTTTGTGGCCGATGAAGTCCAGACAGGAATTGCACGTACCGGAAAGCGCATTTGCTGCGACCACGAAGGCGTACATCCGGACATTCTCATTTTGGGCAAGGCCATTTCGGGCGGCGTATTACCCGTTTCGGCCGTTCTTTCCAACAACGAAATCATGCTAACCATCAAGCCCGGAGAGCATGGGTCTACATTCGGTGGATTCCCCCTGGCCTGCAAAGTCGCCCAGGCGGCACTCAAAGTCGTTGAAGATGAGAAACTTGCCGAGAAAGCCGCTTACCTGGGACATATCACTCGTGATTTTTTGAAAACCATTCCCTCCGAACGTATCCAGATGGTTCGTGGCAAAGGACTTTTGAATGCTATAATAATCACTCCCAAAGAAGGCAAAGAAGCTTGGGACGTCTGTGTGGCCCTGGCCAAAAACGGGGTGCTGGCCAAACCCACCCACCGTCATATCATTCGCCTGGCACCGCCGTTGGTTATCAAAGAATCCCAGTTGATGCACGCCCTCGAGATAATTAGTAAAACGATTCTGAGCCTGGATGAGTAAACTGCTTATGATCCGGCCCTGCTGTTTTGGCTTCAATCCACAGACGGCAGTTAATAATGCCTACCAGGTTGCTACCGGTGAAGATCCTTTATTGGTACAGGAAAAGGCACTTGCCGAGTTTGAACGTTACGTTGCCCTGTTGCGTAAACATCATATTGATGTAGTGGTAGCAGAAGACACGCCCGAACCGCATACCCCCGATTCCATTTTCCCCAACAACTGGATCTCTTTTCATCCCGGTCAAACGGCCGTATTGTATCCCATGTATGCTCCCAACCGCCGGTTGGAACGGAAAAAATCTGTTTTTAGGGTCATCCAGGAATACGCTCCTCGGATTCGCTGGATAGATATGAGTCCCCGGGAACGGGAAAACCGCTTTCTGGAAGGTACCGGGAGCATGGTCTTTGACAGGGAAAAACAGCGGGCTTATGCCTGCCGTTCACCCCGGACCGATGAAGCATTGTTCCGTGATCTCTGTGAAACGCTGGGCTTTGAACCTGTCTGTTTCAATGCCCTTGACAAGGGATCCACCATCTATCATACCAATGTAATGATGTGCATGGCAGACAAATATGTAGTCATATGCATGGAGGCTGTTCCTTCCAGGGAAGAACAGCAGATGCTACGGGATATTTTTGAAAAAGACAACAAAAAAGTAATTGAAATAAACCGGAATCAAATGAACGGTTTTGCCGGCAATATGTTCCAGGTTTTTTCGCGTGATAACGAACCTTTTTTGATCATGTCGCAGCGGGCCAGTAAGGCACTTAGTCCCGTACAGCGAAAAACCCTCCGTTCATTTAACGAATTTATAACCCCATCCCTGGATACCATTGAAATCCACGGAGGCGGATCTGCGCGGTGTATGATTGCCGAGATCGTTTAAACCCGTTTTTCTACGCGGTACAATTTATCGGAACGCCTCAACTTCTGCCCCACGGGTACCGAACAAACGGCACCTTGCGGGGCAGTTTGAACAGACACATCATCCAACCGGATCTCCCTTACGGTATCTTCCACAACTCCGGTAGTGGGCCCAATGATCATGATTTTGTCTCCCACATGCAGGGGGGCGGTTTCAATTTTTAACTCGGCAATCCCGGAACGGGAAAAGTAATTGGTGACACGGGCAATATAGGTTTTCTTTTCAACGGCCTGGTTCCCGTATGCATCACTCCACTCTCCCATCTTTTTGCCCAGGTAATAACCACCCCAGAATCCCCGGTTGAAAACGGTTCTTAAATGCATTTCCAGGTCTTTGGCCAGTTCCGGTGTATAGGTGCCCTCCATTACGGCATGCACTCCCTGTTTATAGGCCCTGACGGTGGTTTTTACGTATTCCGGAGAACGGGCCCTTCCTTCAATTTTCAGCACCTCAACGCCTGCTTCAAGGATCTTGTCCAGAAATGTGATGGTACATAAATCTTTGGGAGACATAATGTATTTATTGTCTACCTCCAGCGATGCTCCTGTTTCATTGTCCGTTACCGTATAGGAACGGCGGCATATCTGGTAACACGATCCACGGTTTGCCGATTTATTATATTCGTGCAGGCTCAGGTAACACTTTCCTGATACGGCCATACATAAAGCCCCGTGACAAAACAATTCCAGTTTGACGCGTTTCCCCGACGGACCGGTTATGTTGCGTTCCTTTACCTGGCGGGCAATTTCTCCTATTTGCGCCAGTGTCAGTTCCCTGGCAAGAACGACAACTTCTGCGTAACGGGCATAAAAAGCCAATGCTTCAATATTGGAAACATTCAGCTGGGTGGAAATATGTACTTCTATCTCCAGGGACCTGGCTTCCAGGATAGCTGCCATGTCTGAAGCGATCACAGCCGTTATACCGGCTTCTTTAGCGGCCCTGAGCAAATGCTTCAGATCCTTCAGGTCCTGATCGTAAAATATCGTGTTTACTGTCAGGTAAGAACGGATGTTGTGTTTCCGGCAAAAGGTCACAATTTCCGGAAGGTCCTCCACGGAAAAATTATGGGCGGCGTGTGCTCTCATGTTTAGCTTCCCCACCCCCAGGTATACAGAATCTGCCCCTGCCTGAACAGCAGCGGTAAGTGAAGCCCGGTTCCCGGCGGGAGCCATAATTTCCGGTTTAAAATCGTTCCAAAAAAGCGATAACATGTTCTTCCGTGATATTTTCCATACATTCATACGTTCCCTTCCAACAGGGTTTTGCCCCGAATATTGAACAAGGACGGCAATCCAGCGAACATTGTATGGCCCGTTGCGGATCCTGCCTCCATCCGTAAAAACCGGCTTTGGGGTGGGTCGCTCCCCAGATGGAAATAACCGGAATCCCCACTGCCGACGCAAAATGCATATTTGCCGAGTCCATACTTATCATCACATCCAACCCCCTGATCACATCCAGTTCCCCGCTAAATCCTTCTTTGTTTTCTCCGGCGACGATAATGCGGGGATCGCTTTTTGCCCATTCTTTAAGAATCAGGTTCTCTTGACTGCCTCCTCCAAATAAAAATACTATAGTTTCCTGTCCGGCCAGGTGTTCCACAATGCGTTGCATGCGTTCCAAGGACCATTGTTTTCCCCGATGGCGTGCAAACGGAGCCACTCCGACCTTTTTCCAGGGACCTTTTTCCAGTGGTATTGTATTGCTTTCTTTCAGCGATGGAGTGGAAAATCCCAGCTTGTTCAGGGTCAGTACATACCTCCGATATACGGGAATTAAAGGAGGTTCATTTACCGGATCTTTTAACAAACGCCTGCGGGCCTTTCTTCCCTTATGCAAATAAACAACCGTATATCCTGAAAAAAAAAGGAAAGCACGCAAAACAAACGTACGGATGACACTGTGCAGATCCGCTATGTGTGTAGGGCGCATACGTATGAACTGCCTGAGCATCCCAAACAGGGGTTGTTTTTTGTCTACGGGAAACAGTTTCAAATTGGGAACCCCTTCGAATAACGGGGCAATCAATCCGGGACCCGCCAGGGTAAACTGAACGTCAGGGTTATCCCGTGCGCAGGCTTTCAACACGACAGAGGCAATGGCAACATCGCCCAGTGCCGAAAAACGAAAACACAATACATGAGGCATTTTATTTCCCTTTTGCATACAATACGGGGTTAAGCAAAGGATCGTTGTACATTTTCATCTGTTTGTACAATTTCATGTATTTCCTTCCTGCTTTCAGGTCTGAAAGCAACTGATCAATGGCCAGCGAGAGATCTTTGCGCTGCATGGTGAGGATTTCCCATTTTTCTCTGCAGGAACGGGCTTTGGGAGAATCCTTTCTCTCTGCTTCAATCTGCATATGGTAGATCTTCAAGGCAAGAATGGACAACCGGTCTACGGCCCAGGCAGGTGTTTCGGTATTCAGAAAGGCTCCCTGCATTTGTGGCACTCCTGAAAATTCGCGGTAAAAAAGATCGTCCAGTTGCTCTACCAGATCTGTTCGTTGCTGGTTGGAAGCATCTATCCGACGTTTCAACTCTAAGGCATGGACCGGATCAATGCCCGGATCACGGATCAGATCTTCCAGGTGCCACTGTACTGTATCTATCCAGTTTTTTTTGTATAGCAATCCGTCTTGTGAATGATCGGGATAAGGATTTTTACACAAGGCATCTACGTTGTCTTCTTTGTGATAATCCCTAATTACATTGTCAAAGATCCGGTTGCAACAATCGCTGAATGAAGAAGTATCCATGATTACCTATTTCTGTTCATCAGGCTTTGAATGTACTCGGTTAATAATTCCAATCTGCCTTTATGCGGGTTGATGGTGTTCAGGATGTTCAGAGAGTCTTCCATAAAACGGTTCACCCGCTCTTCTGCCGCCTGTTTCACGCCCAGTTTATTGTATATTTCCAATATTCCGTGTATTCTTTCCGGGTTCTCCCTGTTATCAAGTAATCGGTTCAATTCTGAAAGATCTTTTCCAGAGGCATGATGCAGCGCAAAAGTCAGCAGCCATGTTTTTTTATTGTTGGCAATATCGGTTCCGGTGGACTTTCCGAATACATTGGGATCTCCATATACATCCAGGTAATCATCCTGTATCTGGAAAGCGATCCCAAGTAAAATACCGGCTTTATAAAGGTTTTCCCCGGTTTTTTCAGGAACCTTTGCACACAATCCGCCTAACTGGAAAGAACAGGCCAGCAGAGCCCCTGTCTTTTTGGAAATCATGTCAATGTATTCCTCTTCCGTGATATAGGTTTGTGATTCATACTCCATATCCAGCTGCTGTCCTTCACAGACATCTTCTGCCGCTTTATGGAATGCTTTCAGTACCGACGGCAAAACATCCTTATTGGACCGGCTGATGTATTTATAGGCCAACATACACAAGGCATCCCCGGACAATATGGCTGTATTGAGATCCCATTTTTTGTGAACTGTCATGCGATTCCGCCTCATGTCCGAATTGTCCATGACATCGTCGTGCACCAAGGTAAAATTATGATATACTTCAAGACCCAGGGCCGGATACAGGACCTCAGAAGGCAAATTGTCCGAAAAAACATTATATGTCATAAGACACAGAACCGGACGGAGTCTTTTTCCACCGGAAGAAAGTGCATATTCAACGGGCAGATGCAGCCTGCTGTGCTCATAAGATTCTATCAGACTTTGAATTCCTTGGTTTACAAAGCCTTGTATTTCGTTTACAGTAAACATTTTACAAAGGTAGTCTTTTTTCAACATTTTCGTACCTTTGAGCCCTTAAACCCGGGCCTGATGGAGCAACAATTCTTTCAAAACGCGACTGTCACTAAACAGACCGGATCCTTGTACCGGCTTACCTTTCTGCCTGTGTGGGATCCCTTTACGGCCGTTTTAAGCGGGAAGCTCAGGCTTAAGGGCGATAAACTGACCAATCCGGTAGCAGTAGGTGACAAGGTTGACGGATATTGGCAGTCTGCTGACAACCGTAAAGAAAACCACGCAGTCATCACAGAGATCCACCGCAGGAAAAATTACCTGATCAGAAAATCCGTAAACTTGTCCCGGCAGGCACATATTATTGCCGCCAATATTGATTGGGCCTGCATCCTTTTGAGTGCCACCGAACCGGAAACGCCGTTTCCGTTTATTGACCGTTTTTTGGTCACCTGCCAGGCTTATCGCGTCCCGGTCACCCTTGTTATCAATAAAACAGACGAATTGCAATGGGCCTATGATTATGCCCCGCAAGCTGCACATATCAGGGACATCTATCAAAAAGCCGGGTATCCGGTCATGGAAGTGTCGGCCAAAACGGGAGAAGGAACCAATAAGCTGGCTCACCAACTGAAAGATAAAATATCACTTTTTTCGGGAATATCCGGCGTCGGAAAATCTTCTCTGGCCAACAAGCTGGATCCTTCTCTGCATCTTAAAACGGCCCCAATATCACAGGCTCATCTTACCGGAAAACATACTACCACATTCTACGAAATGCACCCATTGCAAAGTGGCGGATATATTATTGACAGTCCGGGAATAAGAGGATTTGGTCTTTTGGAAATAACCAAAGAGGAACTGTCTCATTATTTTCCGGAGATTTTTGCCGTTTCGGGTGATTGCCGTTTTAACGGATGTTTGCATGCAGAAGAACCGGATTGTGCGGTACGGGATGCGGTTGAAAAGGGACTGATTCCGGAAGAGCGCTACGAAAGTTACCTGAAAATGTTGGAAGATCCCGATGGAGGAAAATACCGCACCTGACACCCCCTATGAGAATAAGAAGCATTAACCGGCAAATACTGGACCTGGCCCTGCCCAGCATTTTGGCAGGGATCACAATTCCGCTGGTTGGGATGGCAGATACGGCCATCGCCGGACGTTTAGGTTCTGCCACTGCCATTGGCGGTATAGCCATCGGATCTACCTTATTTGACTTGTTGTATTGGAATTTCGGCTTTTTGCGGATCGGCACGGCCGGCATTACAGCCCAGGCTTACGGGAAAGGAGATCGTCATGAAATGGTTCGCACAGGGCTACAGGGACTTGCCGTTGCCTTAGGTTTTTCTTTGCTTTTGATCCTGATACAGTGGCCTTTTGCACAGATGATCCTGTGGCTGTCACCCTCTTCTGCACAAGTGGAAATGCTTGCCCGTGAATATTTTTTCATACGGATATGGGCTGCTCCGGCCGTGCTTATGCTGTTTGTTATAAGAGGCTGGTTCATTGGTGTGCAAAATACGTTTGCATCCATGATCATGGATGTGGTCATCAACGGGTCCAATATAGGATTGAGTATTTACCTTGCCCTTAGTTGCAACATGGGCCTGAGGGGGATTGCCCTTGGGACCCTCGCTTCCCAATATATCGGGATCATCTGTGCTATGGTCCTTCTTGTCGTGTATTACAGGAAACTGGCCCCATTTGTAAAATGGAAAGCTATATGGAGAAAAAATGGCTGGAAACGGTATTTTGCCCTCAGTGGCAATCTTTTCGTTAGATCAATCTGTATGTTGCTGGTATATACCGGTTTTACTTTTTTGGCGGCCAAATACGGAGATACGCTTCTGGCAGTGGCCACCATTATGATGAAACTCTTGCTTTTATTTGCCTATTTTGTGGACGGATTTGCCTATGCAGGTGAAGCATTGACCGGCAAGTTTATAGGTGCAAGGGATAAATTATCCCTGGTACGTTCGGTAAAAATACTTTTTATTTGGACAGCTGCTGTCGGCGTCGTTTCTACAATTTTTTATATTGTTGGAGATCAGTGGCTTCTGCGGCTTATGACATCCGCCCCTGAAGTTATTAATGCTGCGCAACCTTTTCTGCCATGGCTGTATAGCATGCCTCTTATATCAAGTTTAACGTTCATGTGGGACGGGATTTTCATAGGAGCTACGGCCGGTAAGGCATTGCGCAATACCATGATCATTTCTGTATTGGCCTTTTATATAAGTTACCTTATACTGGAGCCTGGTATGGGGATACAGGCATTATGGATAGGATATGCAGCACACTTGGTCGCAAGATCTCTGGTGCAAACCGTATTGGCCCGGAAACATGTTTTCAGAATAATCTGATTCCCCTTATTTTTTCTCGGGTGTTTTTATATCAGGAGTTCCCCCCGATGCGGGTGAAGGAGGAGGTATGGGAACGTCCTTTTTTTCCTCTTTTTTGGACAATTCGGGAGAAATGATCTGCCCGCTAATCCGTACGGTAGGTTCAATGGATAGCTGATCCGAATGAAGTTCTCCGATGAAAATGCATTTGGCCCGTAATGAAGCCAGTTCTGTAACTTTTAGGATGCCGTCAAAAGAACCACTGATATCCACAGATTTGCATTCGGCCTCCCCGGTACATTTCCCGGTCTCGCCTATAACCAGCTTTCCATCGGTTTGGATTTTCCCGTCTAAAAAGCCGTCAATACGGATGTCATGTTGGGTGGTAATGTTTCCTACAATTTTAGTATTGCCGCAAATGCGGGTGACATTGTTCAATTGAGCTGAACCGTTTTCTTTATCTATCGCCATAATCGTTTTTTTTTCAACATCAAATATAACATATTATTTATTGGTTACCACTACTGACAATGCTTTTTGCAATTGAACATCATCCCGGATCATGCTTCTGAACCTTCCTTCCTGCAGGTAGTACCTGCAGGCAATTTCTTCTTCCAGTAAAGGTTGGATCTCCCGGCGGTAATGGTGCAAGTCACGGGCCTTATCCGCGGACAATGCACTTTTTAAAACATTTATCTCTTTTTCTATCAATTCGTTATATCCCTCGGCCTTTGCTGTTTTGGTAAATGTTTCCAGAAGAATCTCCGTGGCACTGCGATCATCAAATTCCTTTGCGGCCGTCACTTCTACAAAATCATTGTAATCTTCGTCCGACAAATAAAAAGCTTCTGCCGGGGGAATAGAATCATTCCTTGTGTAATAAAGCAATGAATATTCATGCAAATAGTCCCTGGCAACCAGCTCCATGGCTATCCTGCTATAGAGGGGTAAAGATACCGTATGATCGGGAACAATACCTCCGTCTTCATTCACACCCGGTGTTCCATCCCCGTTCCTGTGTTCATAATCCAGCGCTTGTACACACCGGCCGCTGGGAATGTAATATTTGGCTGTGGTGATTTTCAGGTTGGCGTTGTAACTCAAAGGTCTGATGGTCTGTACCAGTCCTTTTCCAAAGGTTTTTTCTCCTACTATCACACCTCTTTTCAGGTCCTGGACGGCTCCTGCCACAATTTCGGAAGAAGAAGCCGAATGGTTGTTGACCAAAACAGCCAGGGGAGTTTCCGTATCCAACGGTTCTTCTTTCGTAAAATGTTCTACATCAAACCGTTCTATCCTACCTTTGGCAGATACCACCATAGTGTTTCTGGGCAGAAAAACGGAGAGTAGTTTAACGGCTTCATCCATCAACCCCCCGCCGTTTCCTCTCAAATCCAGCACAATGCCCTTGACGGGATGATCCTCTTTCATTTTTTTGAGGGCTTTTCTCACATCTACAGCCCCGCCCTGGGTAAATCCGGTCATCCGGATATAAGCGATACTGTCTTGGATCATACAAGCCAGACCCACATCGGAAATATGGACTTTTTCGCGTGTTACCTTAACAAACAAAGTATCTCCGCTTTTGAGTTTTTGCACTAAAAATGCTACGTCGGTTCCGGGAGTCCCTTTCATAAGAGAGCTGCATGTATCGGCACTCAGGTCTGCAACCGGCATGTTATTTATGGCAAGAATGATGTCACCGGCAATCAGACCTGCCTTTACTGCCGGGGATCCGGCATATGGCTCGGATACCAGTACGCCTTCACCGGGACGTTTTTTGATCAACGCACCTACACCACCATAACTTCCTGTGGTCATGATCTCTATGGATTCATTTTCTTCTTCCGGAATAAATTCCGTATAAGGATCCATCGTGGAGAGCATGGCCCGTATCCCTGTGTAAACCAAATCATCCAGCGCCACTGAGTCCACATAATAGAGCGATATTTCCCGCAACAGGGAGTGAAAAATGTCCAGACTTTTGGAAGTGTTGAAATCGGCACTCTGGGCATTGGCCAGAAGAGGCAAGAGGAGTGCAAGAAATAACGCTTTGAGCTTCATTGTTATAAATTCTTAATTTGACAAAATTACTACAATTCTTTTATCTTTGGGTATGGATTTGATATTCGCTACAGGTAATGCACATAAATGTGAAGAAGCACGCACCATACTTGGACCAATGGTTTCAATAATTATGCCGTCAACACTCGGTTTTTCCGGAGAGATCCCGGAGACAGGCGCAACTTTAAAGGAAAATGCCCTGCAAAAAGCGGGCTTTATCTGGGAAAAATTCCGCACTCCATGCTTTGCCGATGACACCGGGTTGGAAGTGGACGCTCTCAATGGGGCTCCGGGGGTATACTCGGCTCGTTATGCCGGAGAAGCCTGTTCCCCTTCGGAGAACGTCAAAAAATTGTTGCACCAATTGCAAAACAACTCATTAAGGACAGCCCGTTTCCGTTGTGTTATTGCACTTATCCTGAATGGACAGCCTGAATTCTTTGAAGGAGTGGTTGAGGGAGAGATCATTCGGGAGCTAAAAGGTACGGGAGGGTTCGGATACGATCCCGTCTTTGTTCCCAAGGGGTATAACAAAACGTTTGCCCAATTAACGGCCACAGAAAAAAACCTGATTTCGCACAGAAAACGCGCATTGGAAAAAATGGCGCTGCTATTCAAATGATCACACCACTGACACTTATTGTGCTAAACACCAGACCGTACAGGGAAACCAGTCTGTTGATCAATGCCTACACAGATATCTGGGGCCGAGCCGATTTTGTAGTCAAAGGCATACGAACCCCGCGTCACAGGGCGGCAGCTTCTCTTTTTCATCCCTTGAGCATTATGGAAGCACAAGCATATTACAGGCCGGGCAGGGAATTGCATCAACTGAAAGAGTTTCAGAAAAAACACCTTCTGGAAGGACTTTGCAGTGATGTCCGTAAAAGCAGTATAAGCCTGTTCATAGGAGAATTCTTGTATAAAACGGTCAGGGAATCGGAGAAAAATCCGGCCTTATACCAGTTTATGGAAGAAACCGTTCTGACCCTGGACAACGCCTGCGAGGATCTGGCAGATATACACCTGTATTTCGCAACACTTTTAGGCAGATACCTGGGCTACGAACCCGCCTTGGAAACCTATTCCCGGGAAAGACCTTTTTTTCACATGAAGGACGCCTGTTTCAGGGAAACTCCCGACACTTCGTTTGCGGCTTTTGACATAGAGGATTCAGGCTTGATGCAGAAGATCCTGTCCCATGCGTTCCGGGAAAAAGTTCCGTTATTTTGCTCCGGTACGCGCCGGAATCATTTCCTGAACAGCCTTATAGCCTATTACGGTTACCACATGGGTAAAAGCCCCGAGATTAAGTCCCTGGAGGTATTGCATCAGGTTTTTCTTTAGTATATTTGCGGGCACATGTCACTGATCAACTCCTTCTATAGGCTCTATAACAAAAGACTCCTGACAGAACTGGACTATTCTTCCCGGGATCCGTTTCCGTTCCAGGAAGCAACGTTTCGTTACCTTACTGATCATGCAACGAATACCGTTTTCGGGAAAGATCACAAAATGGCTGAGATCAAAAGCATTGACACATTTCAGGAGAGAATTCCTCTGTATTCGTACAACCAGGTTGAGCCTTATATTCAGCGAAGTCTGAAGGGAGAGGAAAATGTGCTATGGGACAGGCCTGTACAATGGTTTGCCTTATCCAGCGGAACATCTTCCTCTAAATCCAAGTTCATTCCCATGAACCGGGAAAACCTGCAGTTTTGCCATTACAAAGGCATGTTAACTATTCTTTCTTCGTATGTAAGGACTTTCCCAAAATCACGCCTGTTCCTGGGCAAATCACTCACCCTGGGGGGAAACCGGCATATAGACAAAAGTGTAGACACCTCCTGTTGCTACGGAGACCTTTCGGCCTTTCTGCTTATAAACACACCCTTATTGGCACGTATATTTACCACTCCTACCAAGAAGATCGGATTGATCCCGGATTTTGAATACAAAATTGAACAAGTAAGTAAGCTTATTGCACGTCAAAATCTTGTCAGTTTTTCCGGTGTGCCTTCATGGAACCTCATTTTAATGCGCAAAGTGCTGGAGATAACGGGAAAAAACAACTTAAGTGAACTATGGCCAAATATGGAGCTCTTCATGCACGGCGGGGTAAGTTTTGAACCATACCGCGTCCATTATAAATCACTGTTTCCTTCTCCCGACATGCATTACCTGGAAACGTACAATGCCTCGGAAGGCTTTTTTGCTTTCCAGACAGATTTGAACGATCCGGGATTGCAATTGCTTCCCAATGTGAGTGTATTTTATGAATTCATTCCTCTGAACAAACTGGAGGCAGCACAAAACGGTTCGTATACCCGGTTCCTTACCCTGGACAATGTGGAAAAAGACAAGCCTTACGCCATGGTAATTTCTACAAACTCAGGTTTGTGGAGGTATTTGATTGGAGACACAGTCCGTTTCACCGGCTTATACCCACACAAGATTCGGATTACCGGTCGTACAAAGCTGTTTGTCAATACTTTTGGTGAGGAGTTAATGATAGAGAACGCTGAGCGTGCACTGGCACATACCTGTGATATCACAGGAGCAAGCGTCCACGAATATACGGTGGCTCCGGTATTTATGGATACCCAAAAGAAAGGGGCCCACCAGTGGTTGATAGAATTTGAATCCATGCCGGCAGATCTGGAAGCATTTACCCGCATCCTGGACAGGTCGCTCATGGATCAGAATTCCGACTATGAAGCCAAACGGCTGGATACCGGAACCATGGACATGCCCCAGGTAAACAGCATGAAACAGGGCTGCTTCTACCGGTGGATGGCACTAAATAACAAACTGGGCGGACAAAACAAAGTACCCCGGCTATGGAGTACCCGCCAATACGCGGAAGATCTGTTGAAAATCAATGAAGGATTGTGATATCATTGAAACGTTTCGTTACCAGGCAAAGCACACCGGTGTATATGCCCGATACCTGGACCTGCTTGGTGTAGATCCCCGTCAGGTACATTCCCCGTCAGCCATTCCTTTTCTTCCCATCCGGTTTTTCAAAACCCACGATGTATACAACGGCCTGCAGCCTGCCCGGGAAGTTTTCACCAGTTCGGCCACCACCGGTATGGTTCCCTCCTGCCACCCGGTTGACAGCCTGGAACGTTATGCAAAAAATGTACTGGAGATATTCCGTTATTTTTACGGGGATCCCTCACAATATACCATCCTGGCCCTGCTCCCTTCTTACCTGGAAAGAAAAGGCTCTTCCCTGATATATATGATGCAGGTTCTCATGGAACAGTCCAATACATCAAAAGACGGTTTTTACCTCTACAACAGGCAGGCCCTGTATGAACGCCTTCTTATGCTGGCCAACGAAAATAAGCCTGTCTGGCTTTTGGGCGTCAGTTTTGCCTTGCTTGATTTTGTGCAAGAATTCACCGTCAACCACCCCGGTCTTACCGTCGTGGAAACGGGAGGTATGAAAGGAAGAGGTGCCGAGTTGACTCGCGAAACCCTGCACCGGCGCTTAAAGGAAGGTTTTCCCCAGAGTCCTGTTCACAGTGAATACGGGATGGCCGAGTTGTTTTCCCAGGCATATTCGTGCCGGGAAGATTACTTTTTCCATTGTCCGCCCGTAATGCAGGTAAAGATCCGGAACCTGCAGGACCCTTTCATGGAAGAACCCGACGGTCACCGGGGCGGCATAAATATCATTGACCTGGCAAACCGGCATTCCTGCTCTTTCATAGAAACGGAAGACCTGGGATTCCGGCTTGCCGACGGGCGTTTCCAGGTCTTGGGAAGAATCCCCGACGCCGAACGCCGGGGATGCAATATGCTTATTGATACTTACTGAACAATTCTTCTATCATGGCAGTGTATTTATCTGCCAGTTCCTGGTCTTTGTTTGCTTTCAGAATATCATTCACATGCACAAAGGTGCTGATTGCAGATTCGGCATCTGTGGCAGAAAGGAAACCATCCCTGAAAGGACTCAGGAAATATTCAATAGCTGTATAGGTCTCATCCAGGAAAGGAACCGCCAAATCCCTGGCCTTATCCGGTTTTTCCAGGTAATAATACAACTCTATTGCCTCCATAACCCCGACCTCGTTAAGAGACGGCTGCACAAAATAATTCAAGGGATACTGTTTCATGACCTCAAACCCTTTATCAATCAGAGCTTCTGCCTTTTCCGTCTTCCCTTCCAGGATCAAAGCTTTGGCCACCTGTGTATACATCTGCCTGATGGCCTGTTGTACCAGGTAAAGGTACGTAACGTGATAATCCAGTAATACATCCGGCTGGTCCATCCTGCCCCACCGGTACACATCCATAAGCAATGTATAGAGTTTGTCGGTATCCATATACGGGACATCCCCGCCCAAAGAATCCACTTTAAAAGGCATGAGTTTGTAGGCCATTCCGTCAAAACGTAAATAATCCCGAATCCCTATGTTCAGGTCCCCGCCCTTGGAAACCATATATATAGGCCTGTCCCACTGGTAATTTGCCAGCAAATCCAGGAACATCATTTCCACTTTCATAAGTGTATGTTTATTTTCGGGAATATCCAGATCCATATATTCCGGGATCAGGTGAGCCTCTTCGGGAGAGACAATCCCGGTGGCCAAAACGTTTTCTTTATTTACAGGTATACGTAATTTACGCGCCGGCAGGTAATTGATCATTGTGCCGTCTGCCAATTGGATTTTGGCCTTGGGATTACCCATAACGTTCACCGCTTGTATGGCAGAGACACGGTCGGTAACCCTTTCATACACCGGCAAGATCTCGTTGGTCCCATACAGATACGATTCGCGAGGAATGGAAAACACAAGCGGTGCCGATTGGTAGGTTCTCCATTGCATCTGATCAATATACCAATCCGTTCCCAGCAAAGAAGTATTCAAAACCCGCACATCTGTGCGAATTCCCTCTACCTCCTGTGCATACCATAACGGGAACGTATCGTTGTCACCGTGGGTCACGATGATGGCATTCTGATCTTCGTCACATGTACTCAGAAAATTGTAGGCAAAATCCCGGGCCGTATAACGCCCGCTGCGGTCGTGATCGTCCCAGTTTTGAGCAAGCATCTGGAATGGCACGAACAGGCACAGGGCAGAAGTCAGTGTTCCGGCAATTGTTTGGGGCAGTTTTTTGCGTAATAAATGAAACAACGCCATCACACCCAGACCTACCCATATTGAAAATGCATAAAAAGATCCCGCGTAAGCATAATCCCGTTCACGCGGCTGGTATGGTGGCTGGTTCAGGTATACGACAACGGCCAGTCCGGTCAGGATAAACAACAAAAAAGTGATCCAGGCATTGCGTTTATCTTTGGATACCTGGTATACCAAACCCATTATGCCCAGTAACAGGGGCAATAAATAGTAATGGTTTTTACCTTTGTTGTTTTTAAGCATTTCCGGAGCTTTCTCCTGATCTCCCAGACGCGCCTTATCCAGGAAGCCGATGCCGCTCTCCCAGTTGCCGCGTATGGGGTCTCCCGGGATGGTTCCCTGTATATCGTTCTGGCGACCGGCAAAATTCCACATGAAATAGCGCCAATACATGTAATTTACCTGGTAATCGAAGAAAAATAGCAGGTTATCTCCAAAAGAGGGCATGTTTTTCCCGTCCGAAGTCAGTTTTCCTTTGCCCGAGTTATAGGAATCGTAAAAAGATGCATGTGTTTCCCGTTTGCTCCACATGCGGGGAAAGAACATTTTATCCGAGTCTTTATATACAGGTACTTCCGGACCTTTAACCCTGGCATAGCGGCCGTCCAGTTTCACCGTTTGTTTGGTGGATTTCCATGTATCGTAAGGAGAATTGTAAATTCCGTCGTGTATCAGGGGTGCGGAACCGTATTGCTCACGTGCCAGGTAGCGTCCCAGTGCAAACGGGTTGTCCGGCTGGTTTTCGTTGGTAGGTGTGTTGGCACTTGAGCGAATCACCACCATGGCAAAAGACGAATATCCTATAACGATCACTGCCAGACATAGCCATATGGTATTCCAAAGAACTTTTCCCTTTTTTTGTGTTACAAGAACTCCCCAGAACAGGGCTGCTATCAACAGTAAAACAAAAAACAACATCCCGGTATTGAAGGGCAATCCAAACACATTGACAAACAACAGATCAAACCATCCTGATATCTTTGGAAGCCAGGGGATGACCCCGTAAAGTATAAACACGATGAGCACCACTGAAATCAAAAGCGTTTTTATGGCTCCTTTCCAGGTAAAGGGATACTTTTTGTAAAAATAGATAAACACCAACGCCGGTATGGTAAGTAGGTTCAGTAAATGAACCCCAATAGAAAGTCCCATCAAATAGGCAATCAGTACGATCCACCGGTTTGCATGGGGCCGGTCAGCGTTTTCTTCCCATTTAAGCATGGCCCAAAAAACAGCAGCTGTAAAAAGGGAAGACATCCCGTATACCTCGGCTTCAACAGCAGAAAACCACGCAGTATCCGAAAAGGAATAGACCAGCGATCCTACTGCGGCAGCTCCCCATATGGCTATGGCATTTCCCGGTTTAAGGGGTATTTGTTGTGCTTCCAGCAGCCGCCTTCCAAGATGAGAGATAGTCCAAAACAGAAACAGCACGCAAAAAGCAGAAGCCAGTGCACTCATGGCGTTAATTAACATAGCTGCTTGCTGGTTGCTCCCGAACATGGAAAACAACCGGCCAAAAAGCTGGTATGTCGGATTCCCGGGAGGGTGACCTACTTCCAGTTTATAGGAAGAAGCTATAAATTCACCGCAATCCCAGAAACTGGCTGTCGGTTCTATGGTCGCCAGATAAACGGCGGCTGATAGGGCAAAGACCACCCATCCAATCAGGAGGTCAATTCGTTTAAATGTCCTTGTTTCCATACCACAAATGTATGCTATTTTTTTTACCTTTACCGTTGATTTTGCTTGAAAATTATGGATTACATTGTATTGGGACTCGTTGTTAGTTTTTGTTTTATCCTCATTTATACACGAGCACCCCTTGCCTTGTTGTTGACTGGGTGTTTCCGATACAATATTTCTGCAGAAAACGAAGAACAGGAAAATATCCGTTTTTCCCGTAATATTCTTTGTTTTTTTATTATGGCGGTTTTCTCTTTTTTTATTTCCTTCCATGACCAATTGCTCATCCCGTTGCCCTTCCCTTTACAAGGCCTGTCAGGGCCCCTTTTGTTTGGAATCGTTATGGGTATTTTTTGCATTTGGTTTTTATTTAAAGTGCTTATTATAAGAATCATAGGATGGACCATCGATGCTCCGGCTTTTATGAATTTTTTAGGTCGCACGGGACAGGATTTTTGTATTCTTACAGGATTTGTCTTTATTCCGTTTCTGGTACTATTTAGTTCTTATAACGGTCTGTCGGGTAAGGCGGTAATTATTACAGCAGCCGTGATTATCGCTGCGGGTTATCTTATCTATGCATTACGTTGTATAAGGATTTTTCTTGCAGCCGGTTATTCGCTATTTTTCTGGATTTTGTATCTTTGCACCCTTGAACTGGTACCCTTCGGAGTATTAATTCATTATGTTGCGGGGATATGAAAATGAAAATCAAGAACATACTAATTTCACAACCAACGCCAAACGGATGTTCCCCCTATGTAGAAGTCATCGATAAATTTGGTCTGTCCATAGATTTTATTCCTTTTATACGTGTTGAAGGATTGTCTGCAAAAGATTTCCGTACACAAAAGGTTTCAATTCCTGACCATACCGCCGTAGTTTTTACATCCCGTTCTGCCATTGATTCCTTCTTTCATTTATGTGAAGAATTGCGCATTACCATTCCGGAAACCATGAAATATTTCTGTATGACGGAAGCGGTAGCGTTTTACCTCCAGAAGTATATTGTATACCGGAAAAGGAAAATTTTCTTTGGAAAGGGAAATATCACCTCCCTTATGGACTCAATCGGACCAAAACATAAAAATGAAAAATTTTTGTTGACCCTGGCGGACTGTTATAAACCTGAATTACCACAGGCATTTGAAAAAGCCGGTCTTAAATTTACCAAAGCCGTACTGACCCGGACCATAATGGAAGATCTGTCGGGCCTTGACCTGAAAAAATTCCAGATGCTGGTATTTTATTCACCGGCCGATGTGCGTTCTTTGATGGAAAATTTTCCGGAGTTCAAACAAAACAGTATTTTGTTCGGAACTTTCGGAAATGCAACAGCCCTGGCTCTTAAAGAAGCCAGCCTGCAATCCTGTTTTGAAGCTCCCACAAAGGAAGCACCGTCCATTGCCCAGGCATTGATGCTCTATCTGGATAAGAACAAATGATCATGAAGCGGGCACTTTGTCTGTTTACTGTTATTCTTTTGGCCATTGGGCTCCTGTCCTGCCAAAAAAATTACAACCATTACCGGGAGCTGGTATACGGTAAATGGGACCTTATTGGTGTTGATGGGGAAATACCCTCCCTGAGCGAGCAATTGTATTTCAAGTCCAGCACGAAGGTAACTCTTACTGTTGACGGACAGTCTTATGACGGCGAGTATCAGTTTTACTGCAACCTTCTTACTACTTACTTTGAAACCAATCAAAATTTGTATCAGGAATGGCGCGTGGAAACCATGAAAGATTCCCTGATGCGTGCTGTTATTGAACTCCGTGAAGTGAACGGAGACACCCTGGAAGTGACTGGAACCCTTCTGGAATACAAAAAACTTCCGTGATGAACAGCGGAATTTCTTATGCATTTGCTAAAAAAATGCGTCTTAATTCAAAGAAAGAAATAGACTCCCTGTTTACAGGAGGCCATTCTTTTACTAACGGTCCGTTCCGTGTCTTTTACAGGGTTGTTAAGCGTCAAGAGAACGGATCGTCTCCCTGCAGCCTGGTAATTAGTGTTCCCAAAAAGCATATCAAATCAGCCGTTAAGAGAAATCTGGCAAAACGACGTATCCGGGAAGCCTTTCGGCTCAATTATCCGAAATTGCTTGGTCCTGCATTGGAAAACAAAGGAATAAGACTCCTGTTTTTATGTTTATATTTGCCTTATGAAGTCTATCCCTACCGCAAACTGGAGGCAAAAATGCAGACACTCCTGGAACGTTTTGCTCAAATACCTGAAGAAAGGATTGATCTTTCCGCTGATTCTGTTGGTTAAGTGTTATCAGATCTGCATATCTCCTTTTACCCCTCCTTCCTGCCGGTTTACTCCAACCTGTTCTCAATATGCTCTTGAAGCATTACGCAAGCACGGTCCATTGAAAGGATTGTATCTGGCGGTCTGGCGTTTTCTCAGGTGTAATCCGTGGGGGGGCAGCGGTTACGACCCGGTTCCCTGAGCTTCCAGGTATTCCCTCAGCTTTTCAGCCGTTTTTGCCGGGATAACCCCGGAAAGTTCCTGCTGAGTCGCGCCGACTATACGTTTCAGACTTCCAAAATGGTCTAATAGTTTTTCCATTGTACGGGGTCCTATCCCGGGAACATCTAAAAGAACTGAACGGGCAAATCGGGCACTTCGTTTCTTCCTGTGAAACGTTATACCAAAACGATGGGCCTCATTACGCAAATGCATAATGAGCCTTAGAGACGATGAATTTTTATCCAGAAACAAAGGGGTTTTGTCTATAGGCACGTAAATTTCTTCCAATCTTTTTGCCAGCCCTATAACCGTGACAGCGGGTATCAGATGAAGTGCTTGAAGAGCTGAGAAGGCTGCTGACAATTGTCCTTTTCCTCCGTCTATGACCACCAATTGGGGCAATGACCCGTTTTCCCTCAACAAACGGCTGTATCGCCTGGTAACAACTTCAGTCATGGATGCAAAATCATTGGGTCCCTCAACGGTTTTTATAGTAAAATGACGGTAATCTTGTTTACTGGGAAGACCGTTCTTAAAAACAACACAAGCCGCTACGGGGTAAGTACCCTGCAAGTTGGAATTATCAAAACATTCAATATGGACCGGTAAAGAAGGTATATTCAAATCCTGCTGCAATTTTTCCAGCACTTTCCGCGATTTTACATCGCGGTTCCTCCCTTTTTCCCGGGCTTCCAGGAGACGAACCTGCTCTGTTTTATAATTTTCAGCATTACGAAGACTCAGCGTGACAAGCTTTTTCTTATCTCCTTTAAGGGGAACATGTACCTCGTAATTGCCCGGGACCGCCTCGGGAAGAAAAGGCACCAGAATCTCCCGTGAAAGCAGTCCTGTCTGCTCTTTCAACTCGGCAAGAAAAAGACTCAGAAGTGTTTCCCGGTTTTCTTCTATTTGCAATTTGTATTTTACGTTTCGGGACTGAATGACGGCGCCTTCGGAAACCCGCATAAAATTGCCGAATGCCATGGAAGATTCATAATCCGTCAAGAGGCTGAATACATCTACATTGGATATACGGGGACTGACAATTACCGATTTGTTCTGATAACGTGTCAAGGCTTCCCATTGCTCTTTGCATTTTTGGGCCTGTTCAAAATTCAGGGTCGCTACGGCATCTTTCATTTGTTCTTCAAGTAAACTCCTGACAGAAGTAACGTCTCCCTTCAGAATTTTTATAGCATCCCGGATGTAGTGTCCGTAGATATCCTCTGTTTCTCCTCCCACACAGGGAGCTTTACAGCGGCCTATGTGGAATTGCAGGCATCTGCGGTAGCGTCCCGCAGCGATTGCTTTGGGTGTTAGTACCAGTGAACAGGTACGCAAAGGATACAAATTGTGGATAAGCTGCAGGAGCTGTCTGCAATAATAAGTGCTTGTATAAGGGCCAAAATAAAGGGACTTGTCCCTGACCACCTTCCGGGTTTGCATGATCCTGGGAAAAGGTTCGTTTTTGACACATATCCAGGGAAATGTCTTATCATCCTTAAGCAGGATATTGTATCTGGGTTGCAAGGTCTTGATCAGGTTGTTTTCCAACAACAGCGCATCACTTTCCGTTTCTACTACAGTATATTCAAGGGAACAGGCACGGCTGACCATACGTTGGGTTTTAACGGACAATTGTTTCCCCTGTGAAAAATATTGTGAAACCCTTTTTTTTAGGTCTTTGGCTTTGCCTACATAAATAACCGTTCCGTCTTTGTTCAGAAAACGGTACACTCCGCTTTGATGGGGCAACAGAATCAATTGGTCTTTTATTTGAGCCATAACATTGTAAAAATACATATATTTGCCAAACCATTTATGAAAAAACTAATAGAAACCAAAGATCTGCGACAGGTCTTCGGGGAAAAATCGGTGGTAGGGTTCTTTCTGGCACCGGCCCTGATGAAATTAATGAAGCTTGACAAGATCAACAAGCTTTATGACAAGGTGGCAGATTTTCAGGGACGAGAATGCCTGGAGGCTTTTCTGGCCGAAATGCGTATCACATACGATATCCCCGTTACAGATCTGGCCAACCTTCCCAAAGAGGGTCCTTTTATTACGGTATCCAATCATGCCTACGGGGGACTGGACGGGATCATCCTGATGCATCTTGTCTCTGAAGAAAGGCCCGATCTGAAGGTTATTGTCAATTTTCTGCTGTCCCGTATAAAACCACTGGAGAATTTCTTTTTACCTGTCAACGCTTTTGATAAAAACGTATCATCCCGCTCCAGTATCAAAGGGATCCGCCTTGCCAAGGAATGTCTGCAAAACGGGAATCCGTTAGGTCTTTTCCCTGCCGGCGAAGTTTCTCATCTGGGTCCGTCGGGACTGGTGGAAGATCTTCCCTGGCATACACCTATAGTAAAATTTATACAAAATGCCGGCGTACAGGTTGTCCCCATTTATTTTGAAGGCCATAACTCGTCGCGGTTTATGCGCCGGGCAAAAATCCACCCCATGCTGCAAACTGCCAGTTTGCCGGCAGAAGTACTGAACAAAAAGGGCCAACGTATTTCAATACGCATTGGAGCTCCCGTAAGCGTAGCTGAACAGAAACGGTATGAAGATTACAAAGAACTGGGAGATTACCTGCGTGCCAGGACATATGCCTTGGCGGCAAACATAGAAAAAGAAGATAAGTACAAAGATCTGGAGCAGGCTGCTCCCATCGCTATTGCCAAACAAAATGATTTGGCTATAAGAGAAATCGAGCAACTTCCCTCACGTAATTGTTTGTTCAGGATCAATAATTTCGCGGCTTATTTCGCTCCGTATTCTTTCATCCCCAACCTGATGTATGAAATCGGACGCAAACGGGAAGAAGCGTTCCGGTCCGTGGGGGAAGGCACGTATCAGCCCCTGGATCTGGATCCTTATGATCGCAATTACCATCATTTGATCTTGTGGGATAGTGACAAAAAAACGATCGTAGGAGCATACCGAATAGGAATGGGGGCCGAGTTAATGAAACGTTTCGGGTCTGCGGGTTTTTATAATAGTACACTTTTCCAGTTTGACGAAAAATTTGAACCGGTGCTACGGCAGAGTCTTGAACTGGGCAGAGCTTTCATAAGTCATGAATACCGCTATGAGACCATCCCCATGATGTTGCTGTTCAAGGGACTTTTCCACATCATGTTACGTAACGAAGAATACCGTTATTTTATTGGACCGGTCAGTATCTCTTCCTGGTATCCCAAATTGTATCAATCCCTGATACAAAAATATATTATGGAACATCACACCACGCCGGATTACCATGACTGCGTACATCCCAAGAGCCCGTTTACCCCGGAATTCGGATTGGTCAATCCCACTGTGTTACTCCGTGACGTGCAGACGCCCGAACAACTGGACCGTCTGTTGATGCGCATGAGCAACCGGCAATACCGCCTTCCTTCGCTTGTCAAACGGTATCTGAAACTAAATGCAAAAGTAGTTGTGTTCAATATTGACAGGGAATTTAACGATTCCCTGGACGGATTTATAGTCTGTGATGTAGATGAGGTTTCTAAAGAAGAGTTGCTTATGGTAACCAAGGACATTACAGATCCTTTGGTAATCGAAAAACGCTTTGGAAAATCTCTCACAAGATAAAATTTTCATGGAAAAGGCCTTGGAAGAGGCCCGTACGGCTTTCGCAAAAGACGAGATCCCCGTAGGTGCCGTCATTGTTTGCCGGGGAAAGATCATTGCCAGGGCACACAATCTGACGGAAACGTTAAACGATCCGACGGCACATGCGGAAATGCAGGCTATAACGGCAGCTTGCAGTTTTGTGGGTGGCAAATACCTGGATGAATGCACCCTGTATGTAACCCTGGAGCCATGTGTAATGTGTGCAGGTGCCTGTGCATGGGCTCAACTGGGCCGTTTGGTTTATGCGGCAACCGATCCCAAAAAGGGTTACACTCTTTTTGCAAACAATATTCTTCACCCAAAAACAGAAGTATCAGCGGGTTTGCTCTCTGACCCGGCGGGACAGTTAATAAAAGATTTTTTTGCTGGGAAACGCTAATGTTATATCTTTGCACCCTCCTACTGAGCTATGGTGTAACGGTAGCACTACAGATTTTGGTTCTGTCTGTCCAGGTTCGAATCCTGGTAGCTCAACAAAGGATGAGCTATGGTGTAATGGTAGCACTACAGATTCTGGCTCTGTCGGTCCGGGTTCGAGTCCTGGTAGCTCAACTTCTTCAAATGAAAAAACTGATTGCATGCATTGTAACAGGCTGTTTCCTGATAGGAACGCACTTGCCGGCAAACGCCCAGTATTACAAAACAGGTGAAGATCCTGCCCGGTTAAAATGGAATCAGTTACAAACCGGTCCTTTTAAAATCATATACCCCAGAGGGACGGATTCCCTGGCATTCCGCTATGCGTGGCTGCTGGAACAAGTCACGCCACATGTTATGAGTTCACTGGAGGCTTCCACTCCTTCCATACCCGTTGTTCTGCACCCTTACAACCTGAACAGCAACGGAATGGTTGTATGGGCACCCAAAAGGATGGAACTGATTACTACGCCACCTCCTTCAGGGTCCTTACACAACTGGGAAAAGCAACTGGTTATTCACGAGACCAGGCATGTAGCACAAATGCAACGGGCCGGTGAACATTTTTTCCGTGGCTTCAGGTGGTTATTCGGACAGCAATCAGAAGGAGTGTCCGTTGGATTATATTTCCCCAGGTGGCTTCTGGAAGGAGATGCTGTGATAGCCGAAACAGTTTTATCTGCAGCCGGACGCGGCAGGGAAGCCTCTTTTCTGATGCCTTACAAAGCCTATTTTGCAGAAAACACGTTCTTTTCTTATGATAAATGGCGGTACGGATCCTTGCGTCATTTTACTCCCGATCATTACGCCCTGGGATTCATGAAATTATCCGTCGCCACGCTGAATTCGGCAGAGGAAGCGCTCAGTCGCATTTTTACGGATATTACAACATATCCTTATTGGCCGTTTATATACGGGACTACCTTCAAAAAAAATTACGGGACCTATGCCGTTAAATTATGGGACCCCGCGGTGGAGCATTACAACAATATCTGGCAACAGGAGGCCGGAATCAAAGATCCGGGGAATCCGGGAACACAGCTGAACCGCAGCGTGAAGGATTACGTACGTTATGCTTCGCCTGCACTGGTAGTGCATGAGGACGGGAGCGAACACCTTTATGCCGTAAAATCTTCGTTGGCGTTAATATCAAGACTTGTTCGCCTGGACAGGCATAACCCCCAAAAAGAAAAGACCATTTGTCTGACAGGGAACATCAATGGATCGCTGAATGCTTGCGGTCCCTACCTGTATTGGAGTGAAACAGTCAGCGGATACCGTTGGGCTCATGAAAATTATTCCGTGATCATGAAGTACAACGCGGTTACGGGACGCCGGCAACAGCTTACGTACAAAACGCGTTATTTCAATCCGGCACCGGGACCGGAGAACAAACTCCTTGCAGTTGCCTGTTATAAGCCGCAGGGAGGCTCACAATTGCACCTGTTGAATGCAATGACCGGGGAATTTCTGGAAGGATTTGATATACCAGAAGGTGAGCAAATTACCGAAATAGCATGGTGCAACAAGGACACCCTTATTGTAATGATAACAGGAGAAAACGGAACAGGGATATACAAAATGGACCGGAAGTCCGGCCGTCAGACCATGATTCTTCCTCCTGCTTTTCATTCTTTGGGAGGTTTGCAATATGCTGCGGGGAAAATATACTTTAAAAGCGACCGGTTCTACAATACGGACAACATTTACAGTATGAATGAAGACGGGTCCGGCATGCTGCAGTTAACCCGGGCGCGCTTTGGTGCTTTTGATCCATTGCCGGCCGGCACACCCTCAGGGACATTCCTGTATTATACCAATTATACTTCCCGCGGGTACCAATTGACATGTTTGCATCCGGACAGCCTTGTAAACGCACCTGTGATTTTTTCCCGGGAACGACCGGATCCTTTTATCCTGTCGCAACAGACCACTTTTAACGTGGATACATTAAAGGTCCCCGAGAACATTTCTTTCCCCGTTAAAAAGTACAGCAAACTGTTGAATGCTTTCCGGATCCACTCCTGGATGCCTTTTTATTTCAATTATGATGAACTTGAAAATTTCACTTTTAAAGAATACTACCGGTCTGTGGCGCCGGGGGCAACCCTTATGTCACAGAACACCCTTGGAACGCTTGTAACGACCCTGGGATATTCTTATTATAAAGGATTTCATGCCGGACATTTTAAGGTTGATTATTCGGGGTGGCTGCCTGTGTTTACTTTTCAGGCAGATATAAATGACAGGTACCATACCCACACGTTTACTGTTCCGGAAAACGAACAGTACAAATGGGTCAGCGATACACTGGCCACTCCCAGTCTTGAGTTTTCCCTGCGTTCTTATATTCCTTTTACTTTCAACAGCCATGGATGGCAACGGGGGCTTGTGCCCCAGATCAGGTACGGTATATCCAACGATACATACACGCATCCCCGGGAAGAGAAAACAATTGTGAACCAAAGGTTCCAGGCAGGTATACAGTATTACCAAATGATGAACCGTGCCCCCAGGGATATTTTTCCCCACCTGGGATTCGGCTTGAACATCCAAACTTCGTTTGCTCCGGGATCTGCGGCACTCTTTACCCATATCCTGTATATGCAGGCTTACGGCTACCTTCCCGGCATCCTTAGGAACCAGGCACTTAAATGGAGCCTGGGTTGGCAGGAGCAACAAGACAAAGACCGTTTCTTCTACCTGGGTACGTTCATGGCTGCCCCACGAGGTATGGATGATCGTATCCTGGCTCCAAAAACACTTTCTGCCTCTGTGGATTATGCTGTTCCTGTCTGGATAGGAGATCCCTCCATTCCAGATATCATATACATCAAACGGTTCCAGGTCATTCCTTTTGCAGATTACCTGCAAACCCGCCAACGGGATGGGGTCAAAAATGTTTACTGGTCTGTCGGGACCGATCTGCTTATGGATTTTCATTTGTTTCGGATAGGAGTCATGTTTTCTGCAGGGGTTCGCTATGCCTTTACCTGTGAGCACAGGCACCGTTTTGAATTTTTATTTTCATTCCCCGCTTTTTATTGATCTCATATGAAATTTCTACGCTTTTTTTCTCCCTATGAATGGTTCCTTCTTTTAACTATTATTGTACTCAATATCGTAGTTTTTTTTATAACAGGCCAATGGGATATATTATCTGCCGTTGCTACCATTTCGGGTGTTCTGTGTGTGGTCTTGGTAGCTAAGGGACACATTTCCAACTACTTTTTTGGTTTAGTCCAGGTAAGCTTATACACATACCTTTCCTGGGGAGTGGGATACTGGGGAGAAGTAGCCCTTAACGGCCTGTATTACGTTCCCATGCAGTTCATCGGGTTTTTCATGTGGAGAAACCGGACCCGGGAAGGAAGCCGGACCTGCGTAAAAGCCAAAAATCTGACCAGGCAGCAACGCGTCCTGTTGTTTGTACTATGTGCTGTATTGATTACGGGAGGCGGGCTGGTGCTCAAATATTACAACGACCCCGCTCCTTTTCTGGATTCCACTACCACTTTTTTGTCCATCGTAGCCATGTATCTCATGGTTAAAACGTATTCCGAACAATGGTATTTATGGATTACAGTCAACGTTTCTACTATCATCATGTGGGGAATGGCTTTCATAAGGGAAGGCGATGCCAGTCATCTGATCATTGCATCTATGTGGTGCGTTTACTTGCTCAATTCCGTTCACGGACTTATTATATGGAAAAGGGCTGCCAAATCGTCTTCGCTGACAAATTGACAGACTTTGTGCCGTGGCATTGATTTTGCGTTAAGACGATTCGTTGAGTGAAAACGTTAAAAATCAATAATAACAATCATTTTAAATTTTAACAGAGATGAAAATCAAACCTTTAGCAGATCGAGTAGTCGTTCAGCCGCAAGAAGCGGAAACCAAGACAGCTTCGGGCCTCTACATTCCCGACACCGCAAAAGAAAAACCCCAACGTGGAAAAATCGTAGCAGTAGGCAGCGGTAAAAAAGATGAGCCTATGGAATTGAAAGAAGGTGACATGGTTCTCTACGGCAAATATGCCGGTACCGAGATCAATGTTGACAACGAAGAATACCTTATTATGCGTCAGTCGGACGTTTTAGCCATTATCTAAAAAATTAACCCTGTAAAAAACAAATTATTATGGCAAAAGAAATCAAATACAATATTGAAGCCCGCTCCCTCATGAAAGAAGGGGTTGATGCTTTAGCCGATGCGGTAAAAGTAACTTTAGGTCCTAAAGGACGTAACGTGGTTATTGACAAAAAATACGGAGCTCCCCAGATTACCAAGGACGGGGTAACAGTTGCAAAAGAAATTGAGCTGGATGAACCGTTTGCCAATATGGGCGCACAGATTGTCAAGGAAGTTGCCTCTAAAACCAACGACCAGGCCGGCGACGGAACAACAACAGCTACCGTTCTGGCACAGTCCATTATCAACGTTGGTCTGAAGAACGTTACGGCCGGAGCCAATCCCATGAACCTGAAACATGGTATAGACAAAGCTATTCAAAGCGTTGTGGCCAGCCTTAAGAAACAAAGCCAGCAGGTGGGCGATGATCTCTCAAAGATCGAACAGGTTGCCTCCGTCTCGGCAAATAACGACCATACCATTGGCAAACTGATTGCCGAGGCAATGGGAAAAGTTAAGAAAGAAGGCGTGGTAACGGTGGAAGAAGCCAAAGGCACTGAAACGGAAGTGAAGGTTGTCGAAGGGATGCAGTTTGACCGCGGATACATCTCGGCATATTTTATCACCAATTCAGAGAAAATGGAAGCCGTCCTTGAAAATCCGCAGGTGCTGATCACAGACAAAAAGATCTCGACCATGAAAGATCTGATGCCCCTTCTGGAGCCTGTGGCACAGAACGGCCGTTCCCTGCTCATTATTGCCGAGGATGTGGACGGCGAAGCTTTGGCCACTTTAGTGGTTAACCGTCTGCGCGGAACCCTGAAGATTGCGGCCGTAAAAGCTCCCGGATTCGGAGACCGCAGGAAAGAAATGCTGGAAGATATTGCCATTCTGACCGGAGGTACCGTGATCACGGAAGATAAAGGCATCCGCCTTGAATCCGCAACCCTGGAAATGCTGGGATCCGCAGAAAAAGTAGTTATTGACAAAGAAAATACGACCATCGTAAACGGCGGCGGTGAAAAGAAAGCCATTGACCAACGTGTGGCACAGATCCGCAAACAAATGGATATCACTACAAGCGATTACGATAAGGAAAAACTCCAGGAACGTCTGGCCAAACTTTCCGGTGGTGTGGCCGTACTTTACGTAGGTGCCGCTTCCGAGGTTGAAATGAAATCAAAGAAAGACCTTGTGGAAGATGCCCTGAATGCTACCCGTGCAGCCATAGAGGAAGGTTTTGTACCTGGCGGTGGTGTGGCTTATATCCGTGCCATAGATGACCTTAAAAAAATCAAAACACAGAACGAAGACGAGGCTACCGGAGTGTCCATCGTAGCCCGTGCCATTGAAGAACCCCTTCGCATGATTGTTGAAAATGCGGGACAGGAAGGCAGCATCGTGGTACAAAAAGTACGTGAAGGAAAAGACGATTTCGGGTACAATGCCTGGACCGATACTTATGAAAGCCTGTTTGCATCGGGTGTTATTGATCCTACCAAGGTAGCCCGCGTGGCCCTGGAAAATGCAGGATCGGTTGCGGGCATGTTCCTGACTACCGAATGCGTTCTGGCAGAAAAGAAAGAAGAGAATCCCCCTATGCCGGCACCCAATCCCGGAATGGGCGGAATGATGTAATATACAACACATTACGGCTTTTTAGAACACGGGGAGCCTTGCTTCCCGTGTTCTTTTTTTTTGTATCTTCGTTTTATGAAGAATATACGCCTGTTGCCATGGCTTACTCTTCTTCTGGCGGGTTGTCAGACTCAAATAGCGGAAACGCCCCGGGTTATGGCTTTGGTCTTTGACAAGCCCGCCGGCTTATGGGAAGAAAGACTTCCGTTGGGTAACGGAAGACTGGGAGCTATGCCGGACGGGGGTATAGCGGCAGAAAGCATTATTCTCAACGAAATCTCCCTGTGGTCGGGATCCCCGGCAAACGATCTGCGACAGGGTACGTATCGTGTGGTGCCGGTGATCCGGGAATTGCTGTACAAAGAACAGGTTCCCCGTGCCCAGGAGATTATGTATCGTTTTTTCACTTCACGGACAAGGGGTTCTGAAGGAAGTAACGGAGCTCGTAATACTTTTGGGAGTTACCAGGTCCTGGGATCACTGTCACTTGATTTTACCTATGACGCGCCGGTCTCTTCCGTTTCCGATTACACCAGAATGCTGGACATCTCTACGGCCACTTCTTTTACCTCATTCAACCTGGAAGGTATTACCTATACCCGTGAATGTTTTACATCCCTGGCAGACGATGTAATCATTCTGCGTCTGGCGGCTTCGCAACCCGGAAGCCTTCATTTCAAAGCCACGCTTAAGCGACCTGAACGAGCAAGTATACGGGTGGAGGACAGCTGCCTGATCATGGAAGGATCGCTGTTTTCCGGACAGGCGAAAGTACCGGGCATGAGGTATTATACACGTATGGACATTATTCCTGAAGGCCCCGGCATTTTGAATTTTACCCAAGATTCCATAATCCTGCAAAATGCCACGCAGGCCAGCATTGTCATTTCCGTTTCAACGGATTTCCGGGTAGATTCCATGTGCCTTAGTCGGGATTCATCGTATATTTTTCTTGCCGATTCCCTAGCAAGACTAGCTGCTGTAAAAGAGTATCCCGCGCTAAAGAAAGATCATGTTGATGCTTACCAGCATTTTTATCATCGGGTGAACCTGCAACTTCCGGATTCATCCGATCTGTATTTTCAACTGGGAAGGTACCTGCTCATTGCTTCCACACGCCCCGGATCGCTTCCCCCGAATCTGCAAGGTTTATGGACCCCAGACATTCAGACACCCTGGAACGGGGCCTACGATTTGAACATGCATCTGCAAATGAATTTCTGGCCGGCATTAAGTACCAATTTAGCCGAGTTTCACCAACCGCTTGCAGATTTTACTGCCTGGCTGTCTGAAAAAGGAAAACACACGGCCGCCGAATACTACAACGCTCCGGGCTGGACAGTTCATGCCCGGACCAATCCCTGGGGTTATACCGCTCCGGGGCATAATGCCGCATGGAGCGCCTACAATACTGGAGGTGGCTGGTTATGCGGTCCTTTATGGAATTATTACCTCTATACCCTGGATATTGATCATTTGAAATCCATATATCCAGTGCTGAAAGAAGCTGCCCGTTTCTACCTCGCTTCCCTTATGGAAGATCCTGTATATGGGTGGATGGTTCCGGTTCCATCAATGTCTTACGGCAACACATATTTCATCAGGGATGATGAGGCTGCAGACCGGTTGTCCGTTCCCCTGTTTCTTTGCATAGGATCTACTGCAGATGTTCAAATGATCAGGGAATTGTTTACCAATGTCATTACAGCCAGCCGAATTTTAATGAACACGGAAGATTTTCCGTTTATTTACAAACTGGAAGAAGCCCTGGACCGGCTTCCTCCCTATACTGTCAGTGAAACAGGCTGCCTGCAACGCTGGCTATACGATTATACAGAGGAAGACCTGCGAATGCGCAATGTCACGCACCTTTATGCGCTGTACCCGGGTTGCCAGATTACTGAAAAAGATCCCGATCTTCTGAAAGCCTGTGCCAATACCCTGGAGAGAAGAGGGTACGGGGGCTCGGGATGGCAAATGGCATGGAATCTGAACCTGCGTGCCCGGCTGGAAGATGGAGAAGGCGCCCGCAAGGTCCTGGGTGAAATGATGTCTCCGGCACTGGAAGAAAGTGTTTCTCCCTACCTTACAGGGGATCTTTCTGCCATCACTCTTTTGGGATCGGGGATCTATCCTAACGGCTTTTCATCCAATCCTCCTTTCCAGATAGACGGGAACCTGGGAGGATGTGCCGGAATTGCCGAGATGTTGTTGCAAAGCCACAGGGGATATATCCACGTCTTGCCTGCTTTGCCCAAGGCATGGGCACAAAAAGGTTCATTTAGCGGTCTTTGCGCCCGGGGAGGTGCAGAAGTTTCCTGTAAATGGGAAAACGGGGAAATTTGTGAAATTCAGATCCGGGCAAAAACGGATAATACATTTATCCTGAAGGTTCCGGAAAGCTTTCACCGGATCAAAAAGAAAACCATTAAAATTCCCCTGAAAAAGGGAGAAGAAGTTACTTATCACACAAAGAGCAAAATTAACCGTAAATTTGTATTATGAGATCAGACAAACAAGTACAGGACTTTCGCATAGGGTGTCATCTTTCAGCTTCCGCAGGCTACCTGGCCATGGCAAAAAATGCCGTTGAAATAGGAGCCAATACGTTTCAGTTTTTTACACGCAATCCTCGCGGCGGAGCTGCCAAGCCCATTGATCCTAAAGATATTGAAGCTTTTTTAAAATTTTCAAAAGAAAACGACATCGGCCCCATCCTTGCTCATGCTTCCTATACCATGAACTTAAGCGCTGCAGACAGCAGGATCCGGGAATTTGCGCTCAATACCATGATGGACGATCTGTTCAGAATGGAATATACCCCGGGAAACCTTTACAACCTCCATCCCGGTAGCCATGTACAACAAGGCGTCGAAAAAGGCATTACATGGATTGCCAAAGCATTGAATACTGCGATCACAAAAGAACAGACTACCTGGGTGCTTCTGGAAACGATGGCGGGAAAAGGCACAGAAATCGGCCGGAGTTTTGAAGAGATCCGGGAAATTATGGATCGCATTGAAATCCGGGACCGCTTGGGGGTATGCATGGACACTTGTCATATTTTTGATGCCGGATACGACATAAAAAACAATTTAGAAGGCGTTCTGGAAACCTTTGACAAAGTGATTGGTCTGGATCGGCTGAAAGCCATTCATATTAATGATACCAAGAATCCTTTTGAAAGTCATAAAGACAGGCATGAAACCATTGGAAACGGCTATCTGGGCCTGGAAACATTTCGGAAAGTCATAAATTATCCGGCCTTACGTCACCTCCCGTTTTACCTGGAGACACCCAATGAACTGCCTGGATATGCCAGCGAGATTGCTTTGCTGAAAACAGAGCGAACCGGAGCATAAGCGGCCAAAAATCCTATCCCCAGCACAACGACGGAAACCAGGACCATGTCCGACCATTGAACATCTACCGGGTAAGCCGTGACCATAAAACTTCCCGGCAGGGCTATCAGGCCAAAGTGTGATTGTACAAAACACAGGAGCAAACCGGCAATCATACCGGCAGCCCACCCAAATATAGATATCAGCCAGCCTTCAGTTATAAAGATTTGCCGGATCAAACGCGGTCGTGCACCCATACTCCCCAGTACCGCTACATCTTCTTTTTTCTCCAGTATAAGCATACTGAGCGAACTCAGCACGTTGCAGGATATGATCAACAAAATGAACCCGAGGAGCACAAAAATGATAATCTTTTCGGTAGTCATCATTTTGTACAGTGTTTCATTCTGCTGATAACGGGTGAGCACCGTATAGCTATTTCCCAGTTTTTCTTTCAGGTATTTGCTTAAAGATTTTACTTTTCTTGGTTCTTTCACCCGGATCTCAATGTGAGATAACCGGTCCCCGTAATCCAGAAGTTTCCGGGCGGTTTCCAGAGAAACCAAAAAATGGTCTGAGTCGTAATGTTGTTCTACGGCAAAGATCCCGGCCGGGAACAACTTTTCCTGTTTAAGGGAAGCCATCGGATTAAGCGGAGAAAAAACAGCGTCCTTCTTTGGATAATATATCCATAACGGATCAATGAACGCTACGTTTAATCCCAGATTCCCGGCCAGTCCCCTTCCCACCACGGCTTCTTCCAGCTCCCCAAAACGAACACTGAAACGCCCGTGTGTCAGGTAATCCTGCAGGGGTGACTGTTTCATAAAGACACTGTCCACTCCCTTCATCAGGGCTACAGCTTGTTGGTTCCTGTACTGAAGAAATACCGTTTCTTCAATGACCGGGCAAAATGCTTCAATACGGGGATCAGGGAAAATGTCCCCAAAATCCTTTATCCCGGGCATTGTTTTTCCTTCCACACTTTTGACTATCAGATCGGGATCAAAGGCATTGTACATACCCTTGACCAGGTTGTCAAACCCGTTGTATACAGACAAAACAACTACCAGCGCCATGGTTCCCAAGGCAATGCCTATGGCACTGATGGCCGAAATGACATTGATGATCTGTCTGGATTTTTTGGCAACCAGGTACCGACGCGCTATGAAAAAAGCCGTTTTCAACGCTTTTCCTTTTTGTTACTTCAACAATTCCTCAATATGTTGCACATAATCCAGAGAATCGTCCAGAAAAAAGACCAGCTCCGGTACTATGCGTAATTGTCTGGCTACCCTTCGCCCCAACTCGCCGCGAATGGCTTTGTTTTGTTCTTTTACCTGCTCCAGAACTGTATTGGATTTTTCAGAAGGAAAAACACTGATCCAGGTATGAGCCACAGAGAGATCGGAACTAATGCGGACCCGGACTACGGATATCATGGCTCCCTGGTAGGATGCCATGCCTTTTTCCCGAAAAATTTCCGACAGATCCTTTTGGATCTGACGTGCGACTTTCAGTTGTCTTGTACTGTTTTCTGCTCCGGGGACTTTCATGATCAAACAATCTTTATTATGAAATAATTTTTCTTTCCTTTTTGTACCAACAGGTATTTACTCTGTATAAGCATGTTAGCGTCCACCACCAGGTCGGGAGAACTGATCTTTTCTTTGTTCAGGCTCAATCCGCCTCCCAGAATCAATTTTCGGCATTCGCCTTTAGAAGGCAGCACGGATGTTTCCACCGCCAGCAAATCCGCGATCACAGCAGGCAGTTTGTCAATGGGAAGATCAAATTGCGGTACGCCCTGAAAAACAGACAAAAATGTATTTTCTTCCATGGCCATCAATTGTTCTTTTACACCGTTTCCAAATAGAACCTGGGATGCAGCAACAGCTTTGTTATATTCATCGGCCCCATGTACCATTGTTGTTACAAATTCCGCTATCACACTTTGTAGTTGTCTTTTATGTGGCTCTTCTCTGTGTTTAACTACTATCTTTTCAATTTCTTCACGAGGTAAAAGGGTAAAAATCCTGATGTATTTCTCGGCATCCTGATCGCTGACATTCATCCAGAACTGGTAAAAAGCATACGGGGTGGTTCGCTCCGGGTCCAGCCATACATTCCCCGATTCCGTTTTTCCGAATTTTCCTCCGTCGGATTTGGTGATCAACGGACAGGTCAATGCGTAGCTTTCTCCGCCTTCCTTTCTGCGGATCAATTCAGATCCGGTAGTAATGTTGCCCCACTGGTCTGATCCACCCATCTGTAATTTGCAGCCGTAATGCTTGTACAAATACAAATAATCGTAACCCTGCAGCAACTGGTAAGTGAATTCTGTAAAAGACATGCCTTCCGATTCTTCCCCGGTAAGTCTTTTACGTACGGAATCCTTACTCATCATATAATTGACAGTAATGTGCTTTCCAATATCACGCGCAAAATTCAGGAAAGTATAATCTTTGGTCCAGTCGTAATTGTTCAATAAAAGAGCACCGTTTGATCTGTTTTGGTCAAAATCAAGAAAACGCATAAGTTGTTTTTTTATGCATTCCTGGTTGTGCCGCAATGTTTCCTCGTTTAAAAGATTTCGTTCAGACGATTTTCCGGAAGGGTCTCCTATCATGCCCGTAGCACCACCTATCAGGGCAATGGGCCTGTGTCCGCATTCCTGGAAATGCCTGAGCATCATAACCCCTACCAGGTGCCCTATATGCAGGGAATCCGCAGTGGGATCTATACCTACATATGCTGTCGTCATTTCTTTGTTCAATAATTCTTCTGTCCCGGGCATTATATCGTGGATCATGCCCCTCCATGTAAGTTCTGCCACAAAATTATTCTGCTTCATCCTCTGTGTTGGTATGTTTTGTGCAAAGGTAAAGAATAAAAATTTGTACTTTAGCGAGATAATTCATTTTTGTGATGAAGCGATTTTTAATCCTGTTTTCTCTTTTATTCCTTTTTACATCCTGCGAATGGTTCAGACACCCGGAAGAAGCACCTCTGATCACTCAAAAAGTGAACACCTATATGCTGGATCTGATGAAAGAAGTCTATCTGTGGGAACATCATATCCAGGACACCTTTGATATCCGGTACGAATTTGATGCATTTGAATTTTATGAGAAGTTGTGTTACCGGGCTGAAGACCGTTGGTCATTCATGACCGATGACGTTCAGGCGCTTTTAGAAGGAGGAGAAGGCGTTGAAACTACGTTCGGGTACTCCCTGGCGTTCGGCACGTTTACGAACACCGTTAATTATTTTGCCGTAATACAATACGTATATCCCCAGACTTCTGCTTCCGAAGCCGGTCTGCAAAGAGGCTCCATAATCATAGAAATGAACGGGAATGCAATCACACAGGACAATTATACGGATCTTTATTACTCAGCTTCATTGGATCTTAAATTGGGAGAACTCAGGGATGGCGTGATATACGATACCGGAACGGTCACCCTTACCTCCCGAAAACAAAACCTGAACCCGGTCATCTCTTCAACAATCATTGAAGACGGGTCCCAAAAAGTAGGCTACATTTGTTATACCGATTTTTTCGGCAATTCACAGAATCTTTTTTACCCGGTTTTCCAGGAATTCAAATCTGCCGGTATCACAGACCTGGTGGTGGATCTGCGTTACAACCTGGGAGGGTATCTGAGTGTGGCATCAGCTCTTGTTGGAGTAATTTGTCCGTCGGAATGCCTGACCGGGAACACGGTTCTTATCTCCAAAACCTGGAACGATCTCTACCAGGATTACTGGGCAGACAACAACCGGGATGATATGTTGTATGAGTATTTCCCAAAGTTTTCCGACGTTCCCGTCAACCTGAATTTATCCCGCATTTATATTCTTACCGGACACAACACGGCAAGTGCTTCTGAACTTACCATTTGCGGACTGGATCCCTATATGGAAGTCATCAAAGTGGGCGATGTTACACGGGGAAAATATACTGCAGCTATGATATTTAACCCGGAAGATGATCCGGAAATTGAAAATTGGGGAACCCAGGCCATTGTATACAAATATGCCAATGCACAAGGCGTAACGGATTTCAAAGACGGATTTACGCCCGATTACCCGGCAGAAGATGTGCTGATGGGAGAAGTATTTCCATTGGGAGATCCGCGTGAAAATCTTTTAAAAACAACACTCTCGCTTATTGGAACCGGCGTTCCTGCCACTGCTTCATTGCCTTCAACCCGGAATATTCCAGGGGTGATCTTTGATCGTACGTTTGTTTCCGGAAAGCAGGAGTTGAGCCATCATCTGATTGATACAAACAAACCGTAACAAATTTATGAAACCTTACAGATCTTTCCTTTTCCTGGCTGTCGTTTTAGCTTTTACAGCCTATCCTCGTCCTTCTTTTTCTCAAACGCTGCAACCTGCACGCACCTCTATGGAAACACAGCTGGCTTCACTCCCGCAGGTTACCGAAGTGTTCAGCATGGAAAGCACTGCCTTTAATGAAAAATACAGGATAAAGGTCAGGCAACTGGTCAATCACGACGATATTATATACGGCTTTTTTGAGCAACGCGTTTTTGTTATGCATGCTGGCACGGACCGTCCTACTGTCCTTGTTACAGAGGGATACGGGGCTGATTACGCGGCCAATCCCCGTTACCGGGAAGAGCTGTCACGTTTGCTGGATGCCAATCTTATAGTAGTTGAACACCGTTATTTTTCCGAATCCGTTCCCTCTCCACGGTATTGGGAATTCTTAAACGGCCAGCAAGCCATGAATGATCTGCATAAGATCCGTGAAATGTTTGCCACAATTTATCCCGGAAAATGGATTGCCACCGGCATCAGCAAAGGCGGGCAAACCGCTTTGATGTACAGAACATTATATCCTGAGGATGTAGATATTACTGTCTCCTACGTTGCCCCGCTTTGCCAGGGAGTAGAAGACGGCAGACACGAACCTTTCATTGCCCGTAAAGCGGGAACTCCTGAGGCCAGAGAAAAAATCCTGAACTTTCAGAAACAAATCCTGATACGCCGGGACAGTCTTATGCCATTGTTCGTAAGTTATTGCGATTCTGCTGAATTAAACTTTACAAGGCCAGTAAATGAGATCTTTGATTTCTGTGTTTTAGAATATTCTTTCGCCTTTTGGCAATGGGGTACAAATCCGGAAAAAATTCCGGCTTTAGATGCTCCCGACAAGCTTCTTTTTGCCCATTTAATGCAGGTGGCTTCTCCCGATTATTTTGTAAGGGATTCACCTACCATGCCCTTTTTTATACAGGCCGCCAAAGAACTTGGCTATTATGGTTACGACACCAAGCCGTTCCGCTTCAAAGTAAAACGTACCCGGTTTGTTCCGGGCAAGCAAAAGAACCGAAAAGCCGATTCCGCTTCTGTAAACACACCTCCACCAGGAGAGTGGGTAACCCGGAAATACCCGGCCATGGAACTGAAAAATGCACGGGGATACCTGAAAGAACTCTTTTTGCCGGATATGTACAAACCCCGTTTCAAAAAAGCATTGTATCGTGAACAACACGACTTTGTAAAAGAGACGGATGCCCGTATGGTTTTCATATATGGTGAATGGGATCCCTGGACAGCAGCTGCCGTTCCCAATCCCAACAAAACCAATATTTTGTATTACGTGGAACCCGGAGGAAGCCACCGCACCCGTATTGCTACATTGCCCGAATCTATGAGAAATGAATTGTTGCAAAATTTGCAGATCTGGCTGAACGAATAATAATGATATGGATCCATTTGTCCCTCTCACCATAAATGATAAAGAAATTATTGACCCGTATTTGAAAAGCTCCGATAAAACGGGATCTGAATACAGTTTTTCCACGTTGTATATGTGGTCGGAAATATTCCACACATTTCACAACATAATACAGACAGAGAACGATTCACTGTTAGTGATCCGTAGCCGTAAAGACGAAAACACACCGTATCATTACCTTTATCCGTTAAGCAAAAAGGGATCTGTTCCTCCCCTTACTGCACTGACTGTTATGGAAAGATTGTCAGAAAACCAGCCTTTTTTACTCGGAGGACTTTCCGGCAGGGAAGCAGAAATGCTGGAATCTGAATTCCCTGAAAGATTGAATATTGAACCTGTAAGAGATTCTTTTGATTATATCTACGACATCAATGACCTGGCTCACCTGAAAGGTAAGAAATTACAGTCCAAAAGAAACCACTTGAACGCATTTCTCAGGACTTACCCGCATTTTGAATTCCTTCCCGTAACTGATGCTGATATTGCTGACTGTCTTGTAATGAACGACGAATGGTGCAGGATCATGGGCTGTATTTACGACCTGGGCATGGAAGAAGAGATCTGTGCAGTACACAGGGCTTTCAGGGCTTACAAGTTTTTAGAACTGGAAGGTTTTATGATCAAACTTGACGGGAAGATCATAGCCTATACACTGGGAGAACCATACAAAAAGGACACATACCTGGTTCACGTGGAAAAGGCATTCCCCGAATACCGCGGAGCCTACCAGGTCATAAATCAATTAATGGTCAAATACGTTATGGAGAATTATCCCGGCGTGAAATATATTAACCGTGAAGATGACGCCGGTGACAATGGGCTTAGACACGCAAAAATGAGCTACCGGCCGGTAAAGCTTCTGGAAAAATTCATGACAAAAATCACCCCACAAGCCATACCATGACGTGGTCTTCCAAAATGAGGTATTCCAAGGTAAAGGTTTCTTCAATTCCGTCCCGGTGATAGAAAACGGCTTCTAATTCGCCTTCTTCTTTAGGTGAAAATTTGCTGAGCTTCATTTGCTCTATGAAATCCACATCGGGCTGAGACATATATTTGTATAGCGCCTCTTTGGCACTCCAGATCAACGCCAGTTGTAATTCCCGTGTTTCCTGCCTCTCGGAAAGAAATTCTTTTTCTTCTTCTCCGAGCGCCTTTTTTTCCACTGCGGAAAAATTTCTTTTAAGCGATTCTATATCAATTCCCACACTGTTTTCCGGGTGTGTCAGCACGGTGGCAAAACGACGCGTATGGGCAATACTGATCTCTATTATGGAATTCTGCAAAAACGGTCGTCCATTTTCATGATATCCCAGGTATACCTTTTCTTTGAAAATCGTGTCCAGGATGGCCCGTACGGCTAATCGTTCCAACCGGCGCTGAGGATTGGTTATATATGAAAGCTCTTCCTGTTCATCGTTTGGAAGAACACACAATGTTTTTAATTGCTCTTCGGGTTCAGTAATCTCCCATACAGCAATTTCTGCTCCATTCTTAAATTTTTCCCTAAAAAACAGTCCCATAAACGAGCGGTAAATATAGCAACAAAAATTAAATCCGGAACAATCCGAAAACAGCCGAACCACTTCCTGTCATGGATGCGTATACGGCCCCTTCCCTGTATAGAGCCGTTTTGTACTGCTCTATCTGGGGATGTTTCTCAAACACCGTTTCTTCAAAATCATTCTCTATAATGTATTTCCATGAATCAACCGGCTGCATCAACAGATCTTTCAGCGATGTATTGTGTTTCTTCAGGCTGAGATTTTCATATGCCATAGCCGTAGATACCGATACGGGCGGAAAACGCACCTCTATCCTGTATTGAGTCAAATCCGGAGCAAAAGGTGTCAGAACATCTCCCCTGCCCATAGCCAGGTAAGATTTAAACGGGGCATTTTGAAGAAAAAACGGAACATCGCTTCCCAATTGCAGGGCATAGTGATGCATTTGCCCGGGACTCAGTCCCAATGAAAAATGCTTGTCCAGCAATTGAATACAAAAAGCCGCATCTGAAGACCCTCCTCCCATACCGGTCCCGGGAGGAATTTGTTTGTAAAGATGAATATCAACCGGAGAAAGATTAAAATCGCGTACTATCAGCCTGTAGGTCTTTACGCAAAGGTTTTCGGATTCAGCTCCCGGTAAAGGCAATCCGTATAGAAACAGGCGAACGTCTTTATCAGATCTTTGGGAATCAATAATTTCAAGTATATCACACAACTTATGCGGCACAAACAGCGTTTCAATGTCGTGATAGCCGTCTGCCCGTTTTCCCAGCACGTGCAATCCCACATTGATCTTGGAATAAGGATAAACTACTGTAGTCGCCATAGGAAAACGTTTAACCGCACTTTGAGAACCCACAGCTCATACAGAGCAGGCAACCTTCCTGGTATACCAGATTCTGAGATCCGCATTTTTCACATTGAGTTCCTGAAGTGTCCTTTGTCCCGTTGGGAATATATCTTTTTAAAGCCCGTTCCACACCGGTTCTCCAGTTATTAATGGTTTGACTGTCCAGCTCCAGCGAAGAAACCAGGTGGACCACCTCTTCCACCGGAAGTCCGTTCCTCAAAACCCCGGAAATCAGTTTTGCATAATTCCAGTAAGCTTGGTTGAACATATGGGATATGCCTCCTACCGTATTGGGATACCCGTATTTGTCAATAAAACGGAAATCGTAACGGGAGCCGTTTTCATCTACCACTTTAATAACCTTTCCCATCGTTACCGATTTGGGAATCACACGTGTGTCTTCGTCCAGTTTCCCGGTAAAGATCTCATAAGGCCGCCCTTGGTATAATCCCACAAAAGCGATCCACTGTTCATTGGCGTTTTTGAAACGGATGATTTCTGCTTCCAGGGCTTCAGGTCTTTCTTTCGGCAGCGATTGTATTTTCTTTTTATCCTGTGAATCTGAAGAGATCAGCACCCCTGAACGGCTCCCGTCGCGGTAAACGGTAACGCCTTTACAACCCCACTCCCAGGCGGTTTTGTATACCTTAGCCACCATATCCTCAGTAATATCGGCCGGCAGGTTAACAGTCACACTTATGGAGTGATCCACCCATTTTTGCAACTGCCCTTGCATCTTAACCTTAGCTACCCAATCCACGTCGTTGGCCGTGGCTTTGTAATAAGGAGACTCCTGAACCAGCTTCTGCAAAGCTTCGTTATCCAGGCCAATCACCGTATCCCGGTCATGACCGTTAATTTCGGCCCAATCCAGGAATTTATGATGAAAAACATTGTATTCTTCAAACGCATCGCCCATTTTGTCCGTATAAGCCACTGTAACGTTCTTATCGTTTGGATTAACTTTCTTTCGGCGCTGATAGACAGGCATAAACACTTGTTCAATTCCACTGGTGGTTTGTGTCATCAGGCTGGTTGTGCCGGTTGGCGCAATGGTCAGCATAGAAATGTTGCGACGTCCCGATTTTTCCATCATTTGATACAAATCTTCGTCTTCCTGGCGTATCCTTTCTATCATGGGATTCCTGAGTTCTCTGTTAGGATCATATATTGGAAACGCGCCCCGTTCTTCGGCCATAATAACTGAAGAACGATAAGCGGTAAGGGCCTGTGTTTTCTGAACTAAAACTCCTACCTGTATGGCTTCCTCGGACCCGTAGCACAGTCCCAGCGCTGCCAGCATATCTCCTTCCGCGGTGATACCCAGCCCCGTACGCCTTCCGCCCATGCTTTTCTCTTTGATCTTCATCCATAATTCCCTTTCATTCCTTTTAATGACTTCGTCTTCCGGGTCCCTGTCAATTTTAGCAATGATTGCATCGATCTTTTCCATTTCCAGATCTACCAGATCGTCATTCAGGCGCATCGCCTTGATAACATGGTCTTTAAATAAAGCCATATTAAATTTGGCCTTGGAGGTAAAGGGATTTTCCACGTAAGAATACAGATTAATAGCTATCAGGCGACAGGAATCATAAGGACAAAGCGGTATCTCACCGCAAGGGTTCGTACTGACTGTTCTGTATCCCATATCAGCATAACAATCGGCAACGGATTCACGGGTGATCGTATCCCAGAAAAGCACTCCGGGTTCTGCTGATTTCCATGCGTTGTGAATGATCTTTTTCCAAAGCGCAGCCGCATCTGTTTCCTTTTTATATTTTGGATTTGTTGCATCTACCGGATATTGCTGAACATATGTTTTTCCGGCAAGGACCGCCTTCATAAAATCATCGTCTATTTTAACAGACACATTGGCTCCTGTAACTTTGTTCTGCTCCAGCTTGGCATCAATGAACTGTTCGGCATCGGGATGTTTGACGGAAATGGTGAGCATAAGAGCACCCCTTCTGCCGTCCTGGGCAACTTCGCGGGTAGAATTGGAGTAGCGTTCCATAAAGGGAACCACCCCTGTAGAGGTAAGGGCCGAGTTTAACACCGGAGACCCGCCCGGACGGATGTGGGATAAATCGTGACCAACACCGCCCCGGCGTTTCATCAGTTGTACCTGTTCCTCATCTATCTTTAGTATTCCTCCGTAAGAATCCGCGGGGTCTTGGTGACCTATTACAAAACAATTGGACAATGAAGCCACCTGGTGATCGTTCCCGATCCCCGACATGGGCCCTCCCTGAGGAACTACGTACCTGAAACGATCCAGCAATTGAAAAATTTCCTCCTCACTCATGGGATTGGGATATTTTTTTTCTATCCGGAAAAATTCCCGCGCCAGCCTCCTGTGCATATCCTCGGGAGTGCATTCGTAAAGGTTGCCAAAAGAATCTTTCATGGCGTATTTATTGATCCAAACCGATGCGGCAAGCTCGTCACCGTTGAAATACTCCTTTGTTTTTTTCAAGGCTTCCTCATAGGGAAAAATTGCCTTTGCATTCTTGACATCAGAATCCATCGCGCTGTAAATAAGAAGGTTACTAAATAAATTTTGTTTTCCTGCGGAAAAGGGAATTGCAAGTTAGCTCAATCGTTGCTGGATTAATAGGGGAACAATAAAAAGATATGCACAAAATTTTTAACAACAATGCATGGTGCAATTGGAACATTTTTTAAACTCCCCGCGGAGCCTGCTTTCCACCATTTTTTCCAACCTTTCCCGGATGGCCAGTGTACGGATACCGGCCAGTACATCTTCTACGAAAGCCATTTGCTGAAGCATTTTTGCCTGAGCCAGAGGAATGCCTCTTGAACGCAGGTAAAAAAGTCCCATTTCGTCCAGACGTCCTATACTGGCACCGTGTGAACATTTCACATCGTCCGCATAAATTTCCAGTTGCGGTTTTGTCGTAACTTTTGCCTCATTGGTTAGCAATAAATTGTGATTTGCCTGGTAAGCCTCCGTTTTCTGAGCTCCGGGTGCTACTTTAATGGCTCCGTTGAAAGACCCCCTGGAATGATTATCCAGGATCCCCTTGAACAATTGCCGGGAAAAACAATCCGGTGCGTTGTGAACGACAGCAATGTCATACTGAATATGTTGTTCCCCGTCGGCCAGGTAAAGCCCGTCCATGCGGCATACCGCTCCCGGGTGGTTCATCACGGCATGAATCTTATTATTGATGATTCCCCCATAAAGACTTAAAACATGACAGTCCAGTTGAGATCCTTTATCCAGGTTGGCAATCATATCCAACCTGTATCGGGAATGGATGTGTTCATTTTGCATGAACAGGATATCAAGACGGGCATTTTCGCCCAGTGTGATTTTTGAAAACCGGGATGTTTGGTACAAATGATCGTTTAGGGTGTGATCACATACGATGATCTGAATGCCTGCTCCGGGTTCCAGTTCCCACTCATTGGTGAATTCCAGGGGACAGGAAAGGTCTTCGCTTCTTACACTTATGATTTGTATGGTTTCCCCAAAATGATCCCCCTGAACTCGCATATACAATCCTTTCTCTTCCGCTCCTCTTTTAAGGGTAATCCCGTCCTTTTCGTTGTCTTCTTCCTGCAATATGCCATCCACCAAAAATACCTGCCGGATATTTTCGTCCGGCACGGTACATCGAAAAACGCGCCTAACTTCAGGCAAATAGGTGTATTCTTTCATTTCTCGTTAATAAGGTGGTCGTAACCTTTGGTTTCTACTTCCAGCGCCAGCTCTTTTCCGGCTGATTTAATGATCTGTCCCTTATATAGCACATGTACTATGTCGGGTACTATGTAATCCAGCAATCGTTGGTAATGGGTTATGACCACAAAAGCATTGTCTTTAGTTTTCAATTTGTTAACTCCATGTGCAACAACCCTCAATGCATCCACGTCCAGACCGCTGTCCGTTTCATCCAGAATAGCCAGGGTGGGTTCCAGCATAGCCATTTGAAAAATTTCATTCCGTTTCTTTTCTCCACCGGAGAATCCCACATTAACGCCACGCCCTACAAAAGACGGATCCATTTCAACCACGGCCATCTTTTCCCGCATCATTTTTAAAAACTCTCCCGATGAGAGCCCGGGCAGGTTGTTGAACTTACGTTGCTCGTTAATGGCTGCTTTCATAAAATTCACAATAGTCAGGCCCGGTATTTCAACCGGATATTGGAATCCCAGGAACAAGCCGAGTCTGGCTCTTTCTTCAGGTGTCATGGCAAATAGGTCTTTACCCATGAATGTTGCTGATCCCCCTGTCACCGTAAAGGTTTCCCTTCCTGCCAACACAGATGCCAATGTAGATTTTCCGGATCCGTTGGGTCCCATTATAGCATGGATTTCTCCCGGTTTGATCTCCAGGTTGATTCCCCTGAGGATTTCTTTCTCCCCTATACTAACACATAGATCTTTAATACTTAACATAACTGTTTCTGTTTTTCCCATTCCTTTTTCCAATGAATGATACCAATAATATTGAATGCCAGGAAGAATGCCGCAACAATGGGCATAAAGACCAATCCGGCAGATATATACAAAATGACATTCCCAATGTTTAATGCCACCCAGAAGACCCAGCATTCCCATTTTTTCTGTGCCGCCAGCACTTGTGCCGTAAGCATCAGTCCTGCGACAGAAGCGTCAAGATAAGGAGACCGTGCCGGCGGAAAGACATCCGATATCAAATGAAGCCGGGTAAGAATGAATCCCCATACCAAAACAACAGTAACCAGGAACAACAGGTACATAATGCGTTGTTTGTTGTTTAAAAAAGTGATCAGCAATTGGTTCTTTTTATTTTTTTCACCTTTTCGTGGCCGGGTCCATCTGTATAGTCCGTATATGTTTATTCCCAGGGAAATGGGCTGCAACAACATGTTGGTATAAAGGTTTTTTTGAAGGAACATCATAAAGAGGAGGGCTGTGTAGACAAATCCGATCCAGTAATTTACGGCACGGGCCAGGCTGGCCATAAAAACAGATGTAAGCCCGAAAATTACGGCACAAAACTCCAGGTAGGAAATTCCCTGACCTCCAATAACAAAAAATATATTATGCAGATTAAAAAATTCTCTCATAGTTATCCAACGGTTCCTTCCAGGGAAAGACTCAATAATTTCTGTGCCTCGACGGCAAATTCCATAGGCAGTTTATTCAGGACCTCCCTGGCATAGCCGTTTACAATGAGTCCTACGGCGTCTTCCGGTCCTATACCGCGTTGTAAACAATAAAAAAGCTGGTCTTCCCCTATTTTGGAAGTGGTGGCCTCGTGTTCCACAACCGCCGTGTCACTGGCATTTTCAATGACCGGAAAAGTATGAGCCCCGCACTGATCCCCCAACAGGAGTGAATCACATTGCGAGTGATTACGAGCATTGTCGGCACCGGGCATGACTTTTACAAGTCCCCGGTAAGCGTTCTGACTTTTACCGGCTGAAATGCCTTTGCTGACTATACGGCTTTTGGTGTTTTTTCCTATATGAATCATTTTTGTCCCCGTATCTGCCTGCTGGTAATTGTTTGTTACGGCAACCGAATAAAATTCACTAACCGAATTATCGCCTTTCAAAATGGTGGAGGGATATTTCCAGGTAATGGCAGATCCTGTTTCTACCTGCGTCCAGTATAAACGGGAATTATCGCCTTTGCAAATACCCCGCTTGGTCACAAAATTATATATACCTCCTTTACCCCTGGCATCTCCCGGGTACCAGTTCTGAACCGTAGAATATTTGACTTCCGCATCCTGCATTACCACAATTTCCACGACTGCAGCATGCAGCTGGTTTTCATCCCTTTGAGGTGCAGTACATCCTTCAAGGTAACTCAGGTAGGATCCTTCTTCAGCCACAATGAGCGTTCTCTCAAATTGTCCGGTTCCTCTTGCATTTATGCGGAAATAGCTGGAAAGTTCCATAGGACAGCGAACATTTTTGGGTATGTAGCAGAACGATCCGTCGGAAAAAACGGCCGAGTTGAGCGCGGAAAAGAAATTATCGCCAGAGGGCACTACGCTCCCCAGATAATGCTGCACAAGCGCAGGGTAATCCCTTACCGCCTCGGAAAATGAACAAAAAATGATCCCTTTCTCGGCAAGGGTTTCCTTATAAGTGGTTTTTACCGAGACCGAGTCAAAAATGGCATCCACGGCCATTCCTGCCAAAACATTTCTTTCGTGCAGCGGGATGCCCAGTTTGTCAAAAGTCTCGGCCAGCTTAGGGTCCATTTCCTTATTGTCCGGTCCGGGCAATATCTTTTTTGGGGCTGCATAATATATTATGTCCTGGTAGTCAATGGGCGGTATGGTTAAATGGGCCCATTGGGGCATTTTCATGGTTTGCCATTTGCGGAAAGCATTTATACGGAATTCAAGCAGCCAGGCCGGTTCTTCTTTTTTCTGAGAAATCAGGCGAACAACACCTTCATCCAGGCCTTTAGGAAACAATTCCTGCTCCAGGTCCGTCTCAAAACCGTGCTCATATTCGCTTTCGGCAATCTTTTTTATTATGGCGTCCTGATTTTCGTTCATAGCCCGCAAATATACCATCTTTTCTTTATTTTTGCGGTATGAACACTAAAAAAGAGCCCCTGAGAACACCCATCTCTGAACTGGGTAAGTATAAGCTGATTGACAGAATTTCAGCAAGGTTTATCTCAAGTAATGAATCAACAATACAAGGTGTCGGTGATGATGCCGCAGTGGCCTGTTTCAAAGAGTCTTTAACCGTTTCGGCCCAAAAACTTTCTCTTGAGGGAACGGACTTTGATCTATGTTATTTTCCGCTGAAATTTGTGGGATACAAAACTGCCATTCATGCCATGGGGCAGGTTATGGCCATGAATGCCGTTCCGTTGCAGCTTATTGTCTGTGCGGGCGTTTCACAAAGGTTTTACGTAGAGGATCTGGAGACTTTGTTCCTGGGAATAGAGGCTGCAGCAAGGCTTTACGGTGCCGATGTAGCTTCTGTTGATATTCAATCTTCTTTTACGGGGTTAACCTTATCCGTTACTGCCGTGGGAGAAGCGGACGCCGGTTTTCTTACACGCAGGAGTGGTGCCCGCGACACAGACCTGATCTGTCTGAGCGGAAATGTTGGAGCTGCCTATATGGGTTTGAAACTCCTGGAACGTGAAAAACGAGTTTTTACCGGTGAAACAGAAAAAGATGAAATGCCCAAACTAAAAGGACATGAATACATACTGGAAAGATATCTGAAGCCGGAACTGCCCAAAACATTATTGGAAAATCTTCGTAAAGACGAATTTACGCCGACATCTATGTGCTTGTTAAGCAATGGATTATCAAACGGAATTTTAAGTATTACTCAATCTTCCGGCATGGGAGCTAAATTGTTTCTTGATAAAATTCCCATTGCCCGGGAAACGTTTGACTTTGCCGAAACCGAAAAAGACCTGTCTCCTATTGTTGCAGCTCTTAACGGCGGAGAAGATTACGAAATGCTCTTTACCCTGCCGCTGACTTCATACGAAGAACTGAGCAAAGAGTACAATATTGACATCATAGGACACATCTGTGATGTTTCCCTGGGATGCCGGCTGGTAACACCGGAAGGCCGGGAACTTCCGTTGGAAAGTCCCGGCATGTGATGATTAAAAGTTGACCTCGGGAGGTGTTTCAGCACCTTCGGTTGCCTTGAAGTATGCCTTAGGCTGGAAATTTCTCATTCCGGCCACTATGGCATTCGGGAATTTTCTGATCAGTACATTGTAGGCCTGAACCACCTGGTTGAAACTACGTCTTTCCACCGTTATGCGGTTTTCGGTTCCTTCCAGCTGAGCCTGCAATTCCAAAAAATTCTGATTGGCTTTCAACTCGGGATACCTTTCCACTACAACCATCAACCGGCCCAGTGACTGACTCAGGTTGTCCTGTGCGCTTTGAAAGGCCGCCATGCTTTCCTCGGTAAGGTTTGTGGGATCTATGGTCACGGACGTTGCTTTTGAACGGGCTTCAATGACCGCTTCCAGGGTGCTTTTCTCAAAATCCACGGCCCCTTTTACGGTATTTACCAGGTTGGGGATCAGGTCTGCACGACGCTGGTATACATTTTCCACCTGGGCCCAAGCCTGAACCGCTTGTTCCTGGGCTTCCACCATTTTGTTGTTGAGCCTTACGAACCACAGAACCAAAATGCCTATAATGGCAATAACAATGATCCAGATTGTACCTTTTTTCATTTTTTTATTGTATTAATTGATAATCCAGTTGTTTCTGCTCCAGATTTGCCCTGTCTACACGGATTCTTACCTTTTGGCCCAAACTATATAGTTTTCCGGTATGGGAGCCCGTCAGGGTTAGGGTTTCTTTATCGTAAACGTAATAATCATCCTTCAATTCGCGCACGGCTACCATACCCTCTACCTGTGTCTCTTCCAGTTCCACATACATACCCCATTCTGTCAGGCCGGTTATGACACCGTCAAATTCCTTCCCAACTTTATCCTGCATATATTCCACCATCTTGTATTTGATACTGGCTCTTTCGGCTTCCGTGGCCAGCTGTTCACGTTGCGAAATATGGGTACACATGGCTTCCATATGGTCCGGAGATGTATTCTTTTCTCCGTTCAAATAACCCCAGAGCAAACGGTGGACCATAAGGTCTGAATACCGGCGTATAGGAGATGTAAAATGGGTGTAATGATCAAAAGCCAGCCCGTAATGTCCCACGTTTTGTGTGGTGTAGTGTGCACGGGCCATGGAACGCAGTGCCATGATGACAATGCCTCCGGCTTCCGGCTTCTCCCGTGCCATTTCCAGGAGTTTGTTCAGCTCCCTGGCATAATCCCGAACGCTTTTTGTTTTTTTCATATCGTACCCAAAATGATGTACGAAATTCTGAAAAGCGATCATTTTGTCTTCTGCGGGCGGTTCGTGAACACGGTAAACAAAGGGTAACGAGTTGCCGTTTTTCTTTCTTTTTCTTTCTATAAATTCAGCCACTTCGCGATTGGCCAGCAACATGAATTCTTCAATAAGCCAGTTTGAATCAAGCTGTTCTTTAACGCGGATATTAACAGGGGCTCCTTTTTCATCTACCTGTACCTTGACTTCCGGTCTTTCAAAGGCAATAGCCCCACTGCGGAAACGTTCTTTACGGAGCCGGTGTGCCAGGGCGTGCAGGAAAAACAATCCGTCCCGTATAGGTTCGGTAACCGGACCTGAATCTGTCATCACTCCGGAGACCTTATCCAGCACTGCCTGGGCTTCTTCGTAGGCCATCCGGCTAGAAGAGCGGATAACAGTTCTTCCGAACCATCGGGTAACTATTTTATAATTATCGTCAAAAGTGAATACGGCAGAAAAGCACAATTTGTCTTCATGTGGCCGTAAGGAACATAGCTTGTTGGATAATTTTTCCGGAAGCATGGGAACGGTTCTGTCCACCAGGTAAACGGAATTCCCTCTTTCGTAAGCCGCCTGGTCCATTAATGTTCCCGGTATTACATAATGGCTTACATCTGCAATGTGCACACCCACCTCCATAAGCTCGTTCTTTTCTCCCGTTCTGCGAAAAGACAATGCATCGTCGTAATCCTTGGCATCGGACGGATCAATGGTGAAAGTCGGGACATTTCTGAAGTCGCGACGTTTTTCAATTTCCTGTTTTGACATGTCATCCGCAACAGAGTCGGCTTCTTCCTCCACTTCCCGGTCAAAACGGTACGGCAATCCGAATTCTGCCAGGATGGCATGCATTTCCGTATTGTTTTCCCCGGGGACCCCCAATACATCCGTAATTTTTCCTAAAGGCAGGTTGTTTCTTTCGTCCCATCCGGTAACCAATATGGCCACTTTTTGACCGTTTTTGGCTCCGTTTAGCCCGTTGCGGACCACCTGTATGTCAAAAGGCATATTTCTGGAATCAGTGATCACATAAGCTTCATTATTTACGATTTGGACTATGCCAATATAAGGTTTTGAAGAACGCTCCAGGATGTGGATTACTTCTCCTTCGTTTTTCCTTCCGTTTTTTGTATTCCTTGGGATGGCCGCCACTTGCACTGTATCGCCATGCAGGGCTCCGTTCAGTTTCCGTGCGGGGAGAAAGATATCCTCAACCGGAGATTCTCCCTGTGCCGTAGTAACCAACAGGAAGGCAAAGCCTTCCCGTGTCATGCTCAAGGTCCCGGTATATTCTTTAGCACGGGAAGTTTTTTTGTTTTGATTGTTTCTGCGGTCTTTATGTGATCCGCCTTTTTTATAGTTTCGTCTGTTCATAATATGGGGCAAATGTACTTAATTCTTTTCGTACCTTTGTATGATAAATTATTGATCTATGAAAAATGTACTTTTAATGATCCTGGATGGATGGGGAGAAGGAAAAAAAGACCACACAAATGCCATATATACTGCAGGTCAGCCACATATTGACAAACTTCGTGCCGCTAATCCGCACAGTACACTGAGCGCATGTGGAGAAGACGTAGGGCTGCCACACGGACAAATGGGCAACTCGGAAGTCGGGCACCTGAACATTGGCGCCGGAAGGATCGTATACCAGGATCTGGTGAAAATTAACCGCGCCTGCCGGGACGGTTCAATTCGTGAAAATAAAGAAGTCAAAGACGTATACCAATATGTGAAAATTACCGGTAAATCCCTTCACCTGATAGGTCTTGTATCCGAAGGCGGGGTACATTCCTCCATGGAACATCTTTTTGCTTTTCTGGACATTGCCGCAGAATACGGATTGACCAAAGTGTTTGTGCATTGCCTTATGGACGGACGCGATACGGATCCTTTCAGTGGCAAAGGATACGTGGAAAAACTCCAAAAACACCTTGAAGCCACCACCGGAAAGATCGCCAGTGTTATTGGACGATATTATACCATGGATCGCGATAAAAGGTGGGACCGCGTAAAATCCGGTTACGATCTGATAGTCCATGGGAAAGGAATGCCTTTCGCCGATGCTGCCGAAGGGATCGAACAAAGTTATAAACAGGGTGTTACAGACGAATTCATCAAACCGGTGGTTTGTGTGGATGAATCCGGAATCCCTGTGGCAACCCTTGAAAAAGAAGATGCCTTGATCTTTTTTAACTTCCGGAACGATCGTGCCCGGGAAATCACACGTGTACTGACTCAGGAAAATATGCCGGAGTATGAAATGTATACCATACCCCTGTATTTTTGTTGCCTTACCCCCTATGACGATACCTTCAATGGGCTTCATATTCTTTTTGATAAGGAAAAAGTAAAAGAAACCATCGGAGAAGTCGTAAGCAGGCAGGGACTGCCGCAGTTGCGTATAGCGGAAACGGAGAAATATGCGCACGTGACTTTCTTTTTCTCCGGAGGCAGGGAAGAATTGTACCCGTTGGAAGACAGGATCCTTGTTCCGTCACCCAAAGTTGCTACTTACGACCTGAAACCGGAAATGAGCGCTTTTCAGGTAGCCGAAAAGATCATTGAAGCCTTGAACACCAAAAAGTATTCTTTTATTGTACTCAATTTCGCCAACGGTGACATGGTAGGACATACGGGTGTTTTTGATGCTATATGTCAGGCTGTTAAAGCAATTGATCAAATAGCATTCCAGGTAGCGCAAAAAGCCCGTGAAAACGGATACTCGGTAATCATAACCGCAGACCACGGAAACGCAGACAACGCCATGAATGATGACGGAACCCCCAACACGGCTCATTCATTGAACCGGGTTCCTTTTATTGTTATGGATCCCGGCGTGGAAAGCGTGGAAGACGGGATTCTGGCAGACATCGCTCCCACTATTCTGGATCTGATGGATATTGAAACTCCTGCAGCTATGACAGGAAGATCCCTCATCCGAAAAAAGTAATTCCTCATGCCTTCTTTCGTTCACCTGCACGTTCACACACAATATTCCATCCTTGACGGAGCGGCTTTCATACCGCAGCTTTTCGTAAAAGCCGCGGCCGACAAACAACCGGCATTGGCTATTACTGATCACGGAAACATGTTTGGTGTTAAGGAATTTTTAAACACCGCAAAAAACTATCCTGAAGTAAAACCTATAGTGGGCTGTGAGGTTTATGTTGCCCCGGAAGGACGTCTGTTAAGAAAAAACAAAGAAGAAGCCACAACATGCCATTTGGTCTTATTGGCTAAAGATCAAAAAGGATATCAAAATTTGATCAAACTGGTATCGCAAGCCTGGATAGACGGTTTTTATTACAAACCGCGTATTGATCATTCACTCCTGGAAAAATACCATGAAGGCCTGATTGCCACAAGCGCCTGCCTGGCGGGAGAACTGCCCCGTTTGATCCTGGCAAACAAACTTAAAGAAGCTTCGCAACTGATCGGTTGGTACAAGAGTTTATTCGGTCAGGACTATTACATTGAACTTCAACGCCACAAAACAAAGTTAAATATTGAAAATGCAAAAACGTGTCATGTGCTTCAAAAAAAGATTGAACCGCACCTGGTAGCCCTGGCACACGAAAACAACGTAAAACTGGTGGCTACCAACGACGTTCACTTTGTTAATGCGGAAGATGCCCCGGCTCACGACCGGTTGATCTGTGTGGCTACCAATGACGATGTGGCCGATGATAACCGGAAGATCCGCTATACCGGCGAAGAATACCTGAAATCCTCGGAAGAAATGGCTGAATTATTTGCCGATATTCCGGAAGCCCTGACCACCAGCCTTGAAATTGCCAATAAAGTCACTCCGTATGAACTTGACCGGAAACCCCTTCTTCCGCATTTTTCCATCCCCCCGGAATTTGGTGATTCCAACGCATACCTGCGTCATTTGACTTACCTGGGAGCAGAACGTCTTTACAGGGAAATCACCCCCGAGTTGCGGGAACGCATTGAATTTGAGCTGAAGACGATCTCAGAAATGGGATTCCCCGATTACTTCCTTATTGTAAGTGATTTTATAAGGGCGGCCCGTGAAATGGATGTGTGGGTGGGCCCCGGAAGGGGTTCTGCGGCAGGATCCGTAGTAGCTTACAGCCTGGGCATAACCTTGGCAGATCCTATCCGTTACGGGTTGTTGTTCGAGCGTTTTTTAAACAAGGAAAGGAAATCCCTGCCCGATATTGACATAGACTTTGCCGATGACGGACGCTGGAAAGTTTTGCAATACGTAGAAAATAAATACGGCAAAGACCATGTCTCTCATGTTATCACATTTGGGACCATGGCAGCACGCAGTGCCATTAAGGACGTAGCCCGGGTACAAAGATTGCCTCTTGCCGAAGCGGAAAGGCTGGCCAAGCTTATCCCCGACCGGCTGCCCGAAAAAGACGGACGTCCCCAGAAAATCAATATTGACAATGCCCTAAAATACGTGCCCGGACTGCAGGAAGCCTTGAATTCCGAAGATTCCCTGCTCAGCTCCACCCTGGAATATGCCCGTAAACTGGAAGGATCTGTCAGAAATACCGGGGTGCACGCCTGTGCCATTATCATTGGTCCCGAAAAGCTTACCAACCACATCCCTTTATCCACAGCCAAAGACAAAGACACGGGAGAGGACATCCTGGTGTCCCAATACGAAGGTTCACTGATTGAAAAGGTGGGCATGTTGAAAATGGATTTCCTGGGACTCAAAACGCTCAGCATCCTCAAGACAGCTGTGGAAAACATCAAAGCCAACCACAATATTTTAATTGATGTTAACGATATTCCGCTTACCGATGGACCCACGTATGAATTATTCAGCCGCGGCGATACTGTAGGCGTATTCCAGTTTGAAAGCGACGGTATGCGTAAATGGCTTCGCGAACTCAAACCCACCTGCCTGGAAGACCTTATTGCCATGACGGCGCTCTACCGTCCGGGTCCCATGGAATATATCCCTGATTTTATTGACCGCAAACACGGCCGTAAAACGATCACCTACGACCTGCCTCAGATGGAAAAATACCTGAAAGAAACCTACGGGGTCACGGTATACCAGGAACAGGTGATGCTTCTTTCACAGGAATTGGCAGGTTTTTCAGGTTTTGACGCCGATCAGCTGCGTTATGCAATGGGAAAGAAAAAAAGGGACCAGATGGAAAAGCTTCGTATCCAGTTCCTGGATGGTGGAAAAGACCGGGGTATTGATGAAGCCATCCTGAAAAAGATATGGGTGGACTGGACTGCTTTTGCCCAATATGCCTTTAACAAATCACACGCAACCTGTTATTCCATACTTAGTTACCAGACCGGATACCTGAAAGCCAATTACCCGGCTGAATTCATGGCTGCCGTACTTTCCAGGAACCGGGACAATATTGACGAAGTATCAAAATTCATGGACGAATGCAAGCGTATGGATCTGAATGTTCTTGGCCCGGACATCAATGAGTCCATGCATGACTTTACCGTGAACAAAAAAGGAGATATCCGTTTTGGCATGGCCGGGATCAAAGGGGTAGGATATGGAGCTGTTGAAAACATCATTAAAGCGCGCGAACAGGACGGTCCTTTTCAAGATATTTACAATTTTGCAGAACGGATCAACTTCAACACATGTAACAGGAAAGCTTTGGAAAGCCTGATCTATGCCGGAGCTTTTGATTCCCTGAAAGAAGTGAAAAGACACCAGTATTTCCTGCCATGTAACAAAGACGGGGTGTTTCTGGACAGTCTGATGCGTTACGGCAATATGATCCAGGAAGAAAAGAACCGGGATGTATCCAGTCTTTTTGGAGAAGGATCCGAGTCTTTGGTTCCCCCGGAAAGACCCGCCCCGCCACATATGACACTTGAAGTGCCCGAAGACTTCCTTAAAAAGGAAAAAGAGATGGTAGGCATATACCTGTCTTCCCATCCGCTGGATAAGTTTTCGTTTGAAATGAAGCATTTTACCTCACATTCCCTTCTGGATATATCTGAAATTCTGGAAAAGGCTCAAGGTGAAGAAAATTTTCCATCCCGCGAAGTACGCTTGGGAGGATTGGTAACCAACGTAACTTCTGCACTTTCCAAAAATTCAGGGCGTCCCTGGGGCACTTTTACCCTTGAGGACTACACATCTACCTACAAATTCACTCTTTTTGGAAAAGAATACGAACAATTCCTGCCTTATATGCGTCAGAGCGAAGCATTGCTTATGAAGTGTTCCCTGCAGGAACGTTTTTCATACAAAAAGAAAAACGGGGCTGTTCAGGATAAAGGACCAAAAGAAAAAGAAATCCGGATACTAGGTATCTCTTTACTGGCAAATGCCAAAGACACACTCAATGCGATGACCGTTTACCTGGATGTAGAACAGATCAATGACTCCTTTCGAAAAGAACTGGTAAATATGCTTGCAGGTAACCCCGGAAAAATTACTGTACATTTTGTGCTAAAAGATAAGGATAACAAAATGGCTGTTAAGATGTTTTCCCGTTCTCACCGGGTTGATCTGACACCGACATTTCTGGGCTGGATTCAAAAGAAAAACATTGAATTTAAGGTGGAATAACCGTTTATTCCAACCAGTGGCTCATCATTTCAAGATCACCGGGATAGGTAATTTTGCTGTTTTTTTCGTCTCCATGGACTATTTGAATCTTTTCCCGGTGCATATAACGCCTTACCACCCCGCAATCGTCTGTGGCCGAAAAGCCAGGACCGGCCAAAGCGAATTCATACGCCTTTTTCAATACAGCAATACGAAATGCCTGGGGAGTCTGGGCCCTCATAAACAAATCCCTTTCCGGGACCCTGATTACATGTTCGTTTGCCGGCCCTGTAAAAAACAAGGTGTCTGTCACGGGAACCGCTACTCCTACGGCCCTATGTTGCTCTAAACAGGCTACCACATCCGATATGATCCGTTGGCTAACCAAAGGCCGTGCGGCATCGTGTAAAATAATATTGTCTTCCGGTCTGTTGGAAAAAGCTTTTACTGCCGCCAGGGAGGACTGGTACCTTTCTTTCCCTCCTTTAAGAATGTTCGTTACTTTCTTCCATCCGTTATCAGAGACTATTTTTTCGACCCGCTCTGTCTCTTCCGGGTCTACCACCAGAGCAATCTGATCAATGTCCGGATGGTTTTCAAAGGCATCCACGACTCTCTCCAACACCAGTTTTCCCTTTAGTTCCATATACTGTTTTGGTACGGTTGTTCCGTGTCGGGCACCGCGCCCGGCTGCCATGATAACGGCTATGTTGGCTCTTTTTTTCATTTATAATCCCTTACAAACGGCCCCAGATCATCCCCAAAGTCAATCGTGAAACAATCTGCCTGACCGGTATTTTCATTTATCACAAATGTCATGTCAAACGATTCATCCCTTGCATGGAAATGGAACGTGTTGCCGGTGATGTGTTCCAGCAAAGCATCTATATCATTTATCTGCAAACGGAGATTTCCATTTTCTTGATACACTGATACCCGTCCAAACAATTCCTTAAAATAGCACCCTGTATAAACTTTGTTTTCAAGCTTTTGAACCACATCTTTCTCAACCTTTCGTTTGCTCTCTCCCGGTGGTTGCATGTATTCTTCGTATATTTTTGTTATCCAGTCCGAGTCCACGCCCCGGTACATGTCAATGATTTGGCGGACAATGGCTGTCTGGGGAGAGGTTGTTGAACCCTGATTCATCAGAACACTCACTCCCAGATTTATTTCCGGGACCAAAACCACCCATGCTGTGTATCCTCCGGCCAGTCCGGTATGATTAATAAGCTTGCCCTGGACTCCCTGTTCCACACGCCATCCCTGCGCATAAAGAACAATCCTTTGCTCATCCCAGCTGCAGATAGTCTGGGGACTGAACAAATAATCTACGGTTTCCTCGGCAATGATTTGCTGTTCCCCGTATTTCCCTTTGTTCAGCCACATTTTCATCCATTGCCCCATGTCGTTTGCATTGCACATGATGAACGCAGCCGGGGAAACTGCCTGCATCCAGTCGTAAGAATCCTCTCTGTCATCCCTGGGACTTAGCTTTAACCCTTTTTCCGTTTTACTCAGACGATATCCGTAAGCAAAATTGTCTGCCGAAAAATAATGATCTTTTCCAGTGGTGGAATGAGCCATCTCAAGGGGTTTAAATATATATTCTTCTACAGCTTCTTCCCAGGTCAGCCCGGTGTATTTTTCAACAATACGGGCTGCGATGGTATAAAGTGCATTGCAATAAGCGTAAGTGGTCCTGAAGCTGTAAGTGGGCTTAACCAGGCGGAACATCCTGTACAGATCGTCCCTGCCATAACCCAGGGCCGGGATGACGTCCATTGCCTGCGGCTGAAAGCCCGTCTTATGATTCATAATATCCCGGACCAGGTAATTTTCCGTAACCCAGGGATCGTATAACCTGAAATCCGGAAGGTGATCCACCACCCGGTCTGTCCATTTAACGTAACCCCTGTCTACCATCATACCCAGCAGAGCGGCGGTAAAAGCTTTGCTGGTGGATGCATTGACAAACAAAGTGTATTTATTGGCTACGGCAGATCCTTTTTCAGCCCTCAGGGTCCCCAGTCCATCGGCAAAAACAGTTTCCCCGTCTTTTACCACGGTCAAAGCCATGGCGGGAATGTTCCATTTTTTCTGTACTTGGACGGCTATCTTTTTAATCTCTTTTACATAAGGGGCCTCCGGTGCCTGTTGTGCTTGTAATGAAAAGCTACTGACAGCCAGAATAGTAACGAGAGCTGTTAAACGAATGATTTTCATGATTTTGGGTTTTTTGATATGTAAAAGTACAAAGAAATCCTTAATTTTACCCCGTATGAAAATTTCTTTCACCCATATCCGGACCCCGAAACAGATCAACGGTTTGTGTAACATGGCCCGTATAATTTGGAATGAGGCTTATGCCCGGATGCTTTCAAGAGAACAGCTGGATTATATGCTGGAGTTGTTCTTTACCCCCGGTGTTATTGAAAAACAAATCACACAGGAAGGTTATGATTACCGGTTCATAGTGGAAAATGGCATCCATGCCGGGTTTTTTGGAGTTTGCCCCCGGCATGAAGGTGATTCGCTTTTTTTAAGCAAGATTTATCTTTTAAAAGAATACCGGGGGAAAGGATTGTTTGAAGCCGCTATGGACCGGATCGTTTTTTTGGCCCGCCAAGACAGCCTGCCAACCATCCGTCTTCACGTAAATAAAAACAATCACAGGGCCATAAAAGCATACATCCGGTTCGGTTTTCATATTACCGAATCGGATGTATTCGACATTGGGCGCGGTTACGTGATGGATGACCATATTCTGGAATACGTCATCCCCGGCTGAACCGTCCTTTATTTACTGATTTTCTTCTTGTGTTCTTTTTTGCTTTCCGGATTTCTTCCCCGTCTCCATAAATCATATACTATGGGAGTAGAAATGGCAACCGAAGTAAAGGGGCATATTGCCACACCTATGGCCAGTCCGACGGCAAATCCGCGAATCACTTCCCCCCCGAATATGGCAATGGCCAACAATACTACAATGGTGGTAGCCGATGTATTGACCGTACGGGACAGGGTAGAGTTCAGCGCTTCGTTGATGTTTTCCCTCAGGTCCCGTTTGGGGTAGAGTGTCCTGTATTCACGAATCCTGTCAAAGATGACAACGGTATCGTTCAACGAATAACCTATAATGGTCAGTATGGCTGCTATGAATTGTTGATCCACATCCAGAGTGAAGGGCAATACTCCGGTAAAAATGGAGAAGAATGACAGCACAAAAACGGTGTTGAATATCAGCGACACCAGACCACCTGTACCCCATACCCAATTGCGGAACCTTGCAGCAATGTAAAGGAATATAGCCAGACAGGAAAGCAGGATTGCTATAACGGCATCCCGTTGGATATCGCTGGCCACCGTGGGTCCGACTTTTTCCGAGCTTATGATCCCGTTGGGGTTGTCCATTGTGGAAAGAAAATCTTCCAATGTTACCGGATTCACATAAAAGTCTTTGACAGCATTAAACAGCATTTCATCTACCAAAGCATCGGCTTCTGTACTTTCATCCTCTATCATGAATTTTGTGGTAATGCGCATCTGGCTGTTGCCACCGAATTCTTTGACTTCCACACCACCTTCAAAAGCGTCTGTCACATTGGCGCGAACGGCTTCGGCAGATACTTCCTGGTCGAAACGCACCACATAGGTTCTACCCCCGGTGAAATCTACCCCGTAAGTAAACCCTTTGGTGAATATAAAGGCCATTCCCACAACAATCACAGAGAGACCAATGATGTAAAAAGTTTTACGTTTTTCTATGAATTTGATCTTTGTATGTTGCAGGAATTCACGGGTATATTTATTGTCAAGGGTTATGGGTTTGTTTCTTGCAAGACGCGCTTCAAACAAAAGCCTGGTAATGAAGATGGATGTCAGCAGGGAAGTAATGATACCTATCACTAAAGTAGTAGCAAAACCCTGTACGGGGCCCGATCCGAACAGCATCAGGATAATCCCTGTTATCAGAGTCGTAATGTTTCCGTCCAGGATGGCTGAATAAGCATTCTTGTAACCGTCGGCCACAGCCAGGCGCATGGCTTTCCCGGATCGTACTTCTTCTTTGATTCGTTCATAAATGATCACGTTCGCATCCACGGCCATACCCAGGGTCAGCACAATACCCGCTATACCGGGCAATGTCAACACAGCCCCGAAAGACACAAGTGCCCCAAACAGGAACAATACGTTACAAATTAAGGCTGCTGCAGAGATCAATCCGGCACGGTTGTAGAAGAATATCATATATGCCAGAACCAGCAGAAAAGCTATGGCAAAAGAGAACAAACCGGCGGTTATGGAACGGGATCCCAATGAAGGACCAACCACGCTTTCCTGTACAATACTTGTTGGAGCCGGCAATTTTCCCGATTTCAAAACGTTCACCAGGTCATCGGCTTCATCGGCAGTAAACTCACCGCTGATCTGTGAACGTCCCCCGGTAATTTCCACACTAACCCTGGGATACGAATACACCATACCATCCAGCACAACAGCTATGCATTTTCCAATATTGTCGGCCGTCATGCGCGCCCAGACACGTGCGCCCTCTGCATTCATGCCCATACTAACTGTAGGAGCTCCTCCGGTGGCCTGGTCGTATTGTTTATTGGCATCTGTTACAACGCCGCCGTCCAGGGGAGCCTGTCCGTCACGTGTATTGACTTTGATGGCTACCAAATCAAAATAAACCTCATTTACCTTGTCCGGCTTTACGGTCCACAACGGACGCATATCTGCCGGGAGCACAGCCTGTACCTGGGGCATATTCAGCCAGGTGTTGATCAATGCTGTGTCACGGTAATGGGCACGTCCCATGCTGGGCCCGGGGGCCAGCTGTCCGTTATATACGTTGGGATTGAGAACGTTGAACAGGGGATTTTGCTTAGCCCATTGCGTCATGTCCTCAGACAGTGAATCCTGTTGGGCCAGCCGGGCCAGCAGGTCTTCTGCTTCTTCCGTTTCTTCACCAACTGCGGCTTCTTCCGTTGCTGCAGATGTGATATCGGCCAGGTAATCGCGAATGACACGGTTAGCTTCTTCCAGTGCGGGGTATACCTCTGAATTTTCATAGGTTTCCCAAAATTCCAGTGAAGCCGTTCCCTGCAACAGTTTACGTACGCGTTCCGGTTCTTTGACTCCCGGCAATTCAACAAGGATCCTTCCTGTTGTTCCCAGGCGCTGGATATTTGGCTGGGTTACGCCAAAACGGTCAATACGGTTACGCAATACGTTGAAGGAGTTGGCCATGGCAGATTCGGCCTCGGTACGGATGATGCGGATCACTTCTTCATTGGACGTCTCGGGTTTGATGCGCTCGCGCATATCGTAAGTCCCGAAAACTCTGGAAAGTCTTTCACCCGGGGCTATCTGCTCCCATGACTCGGCAAATAATGTGACATAATCGGTCCTGGACCCTTCCCTGACCTGCTGATTGGTTACGTCAATGGCCTGGTTGAACATCGGATCTTCGCTGTAATCCGCCAGGGCGCGAATCAGGCTTTCCAGCTTAACCTCCATCATTACGTTCATACCGCCCTTCAGGTCAAGACCAAGGCTTATTTCTTTTTCCTTAACTTGTTTGAAGGTAAATCCCAGGTATACTTTTTCCGGGGTTATAGAGTCAATGTAATAACTTTCTTTGGCGTTTCTCAGCGAGTCCAGGTAGAAAGCCTGGTCCAGTTCGCTGATACCGGCATATTCCGGTGTTTTCTGAATCGCAATAATTGCCTTTTCGGCATATTTAGCCGCTTTGTTTTCCTGAATCTTTGTTACCGCAGTAAAAGATAACTGGTAAAGACAAGCAGCTGCGATGAGTAACGCCACCAGACGGATGGCACCTTTACTTTGCATAATCTAATTATTAATTATTTGTATAAGTCAGGTAAAATAGGGTGCAAATGTAATATTTTTTCCCTAATTAATTAACTTTGTCGTTCGCATTTGCCTTTTTATGCCGGATAAACTTTTCATAAAAATCTTTTTGTTTGTGGGTCTTGTGTTTCCCACGACTTTTATATATGCTCAATTGTCTCCTGCAGATACTTTATTCCGGGAAGGTGAACGGCTGCGAATGGCTTATGAATTTGAAAGTGCCCGGGAGGCTTATACCCGGGCTATGAGTT
>Ga0265294_10000142_pt1 | contig 84422 bp, 98 predicted proteins | sample MunlanPumphouse3_FD_192504 | JGI IMG/M metagenome (GOLD analysis project Ga0265294, IMG submission 192504) | Groundwater microbial communities from a municipal landfill in Southern Ontario, Canada - Pumphouse #3 | ecosystem: Environmental > Aquatic > Deep subsurface > Groundwater | place...
GTGAAGTATCGTTAGGGCAAAAACCAGGGAGTTGTATTAATCAGGAAATTGCAACATGCCTATCCTTACCTATATGCTGAAGATTTACAAGTTTATCGAAAGAAAAGTTTAATAAAAACCTACGATTCTTGTCAGAAGTTGTGCCACAAACTCCGTCGCTGCCTGTAGTATGAATATTAACATGTGCGACCGATTGATAAGTTGAAAATCACGCCAAATGCCACATCAAAATCACGCCAAATGCCATATTGAAATCGCGCCAAATGTAACATTTATATTCAATATATTATTGTTTATCAAATTTATGCGTTATTTTTGCAGAGAATAATCAAACTCGTTTTGTAATGAAATATAAACAACGAATAGCAGACCAAATTCTGGCTGACAAATTAGAAGCTATGGGAGCCGTTTTAATAGAAGGACCTAAATATTGCGGAAAAACCACATTAGCATATCAACAAGCAAAAAGTGTGTTATTTATGGCAGACCCAGATGCAAAAGAGCAAAATTTAGCACTAGCCAAAACAAACATAAAAAGATTACTTCAAGGCGAGACTCCACGGCTGATTGATGAATGGCAGATGGCACCTCAGTTTTGGGATGCTGTTCGTAATGAAGTTGATAAACGAAATGATGATGGACAGTTTATATTGACCGGCTCTGCAGTTCCTCCTAATACAGAAGAGATATTTCATACTGGGACTGGACGGATGTCATGGTTGAAATTACGAACCATGAGTCTTTGGGAATCAGAAGACTCAACTGGAGATGTAAGTATAGGAGCTCTCTTTAAATCAGCAGATAACGTTGATGGAGAAAGCCATATCGATATAGACAAATTGGCATTTCTAACTTGCCGAGGAGGATGGCCAAAATCTATTATGAAGAAAAGCGAGAGAGCATCCTTGATCCAGGCAAACGAATATTACGAAGCTGTTACTAGATATGACATTTCTAGAGTAGATAACGTGGAACGTGATCATGAATTAGCAAAAAGACTCATGCGTTCATATGCAAGGAATCAAGGCTCTCAAGCGAGTGCCGGTACAATTCTTGCAGACATAAAAGCTAACGAAAGTGATAAATTGAGCGAGAATACTATATATGCATACATAAAAGCCTTGAAAAAAATATTTGTTATTGAAGATTCTCTGGCTTGGAATCCAAATTTACGTAGCAAAACAGCCATTAGAACATCGGACACACGTTATTTTACTGATCCTTCTATTGCTACAGCAGCTTTGGGATTGGGACCTGATGATCTTCTAAATGATTTAAACACATTTGGTTTGTTTTTCGAAACACTTTGCGTAAGAGATCTACGTGTTTATGCTGATGCACTAAACGGAACAGTATATCACTATCGTGATAAAAATTCTTTGGAATGTGATGCTGTTATACATTTGAGAAACGGTTATTATGGACTCATTGAAATAAAACTGGGCGGTAACGATCTTATAAATGAAGGAGCCAACACATTAAAGAAACTAGCCAGTATAATAGATACTACAAAAATGAAAGCACCATCGTTTCTTATGGTATTGACCGGCGTAGGAAATTTTGCATACAAACGCTCTGAAGATGGTGTGCTTGTAGTACCTATAGGTTGTTTAAAAAACTAATATAGAACTCACTAAATAATTTCAATTAAGACAAACAGTTTCTGCTATTCAATTTTTATTCTATTGACAGGACAATAGTTGTGGATTTTTATTCTATGTACAAAACAAAAAAAAGTTTTATTATTATAAACGACTATCAATCCACCTCTCTAATTTTCTCTTTTGAATGCCGTGATAAATATCATAAATAAACGGGAAAACATTCATCAAGTAGAGAATGGGTTTGATAAACGGAAAAGGATAAACCCGTTTCTTGTTTTTGCTAATACCTTTGAGTATTGCTTTTACTACAGTATCGGTTTTTTGATGTGGCCATGGCATGCAAGCATTTTCTCCTGCACGATTAAAAAATTCAGTATAAGTAGCCACTGGATATACCATCATCAAACGCCCATTTTCAGGCATTTCGTACTGCATGGCTGTATTGAAACCATCTAAAGCAAATTTAGTACCAGTATATAATGAAAAACCCGGAAAAGGGAGTTTTCCAATGACTGAACATGAGATAATTACCATAAATTCAGAAGTCTTGTTTAGCTCAATCATTCTTGTCAGTGAATAAATTGGCGAAACAACATTAGTTGCAAAAATATTATTTACATGTTGCCACGAAGCCTTTCCGAGTTTTTCGTAATAAGAATATCCAGCATTTGCAAAGAAAATGTCTATCCCGTTCATCTTTTCAATGGCAAATTTGAACATGCTGTCCATCTCCTCTTCTTTTGAAACGTCTGCTCTAAATGGAATTATGTTTTCTGCTTGAGGAACATTTTCTATTTTTCTGCCTACTGCTATCAGTTGTGTATTCTTGATTTTTGAGATTACCTTTACCAGATGCAGTCCTATTCCCGAGGTTGCTCCGGTTATTACTATACGTTTATTTTCAAGATTCATTGGTGTGGAAGTTAATTTTAGTCAAAGATAAAAACAAATTTCATAGATTGATTATCTGTTGATTATGAAGGAAGATGTTATTAAGTCACTTATTGTCTTTAACAAGATAGAGCGAGGTTGAGAACTGTTTTTGAAATTAATTACATAAATAATTTGCAATTACAGACACATTGTGTACATTTGTGCAAAATATTTATGGTTTGAATAAATCTAAGAAATACGAGTATATTGATGAATATCTGCTTAATATAAGATCCAAGGGTAGATTTTCATTTACTTTTGAGGAGTTGAAAAATACATTTGATTCTTCAGAGCAAGCTATTCGCAAGAAAATTTCTCGATTAAAGGCTGATAATAAGATTGCTATTGTCCGAAAGGATTTTTATATAGTTATTCCCCCTGAATATTCAGATAAGGGCACTCTCCCTCTGTATTTGTATATTGACGATTTAATGAATTATTTAGATCGTGAATATTATATTGGGTTATATTCTGCTGCAGCTCTTTATGGAGCAGCTCACCAACAACCTATGGAGTATCAGATCATTGTGCAAAAGTCAATGAGAGATTTTGTGGTAGGAGATACAAAGATTAATTTCTTTTTTCGTAAAACGTGGAAACAAGATAATATCGAGAAAAAGAAATCAGCTGCCGGATATTTTAATGTTTCATCTCCAGAGTTAACAGCATTGGATTTCATGTCCTTCAATGGAAAAATTGGAGGTATTTCCCGGATTGTTACGATTTTGGAAGAACTTATTGAAGAAATGAAACCTTCGCGGATGTATAAAACTGCATCAACATATCCTCAGAATTCTGCTTTACAGCGTCTTGGATATCTGTTAGGCAAAATATTCAATAGAGAAGACCTGGCAAAATCTATTCGACGTGTATTAAAAGTAAAATCTACACAGAATGTGCTGTTAGCTATTGCTTCTCCTAAAAAGGGGAACATTGACAGATATTGGAAAGTGGATGTAAATATTGAAATATGCAGTTGAAAATAGAAATCAATATGCGTGAGCATTTAGTGTTCTAATTTATTCTAATCAATTCAAAATAAAATATAGGCAATGCAACTACCAGTTGATTTTGTTCAATCCATTCAAACCCTTTTGGGAAATGAATCTGAAAATTTATTATCTTCAATAGGTGAAGAAACCCCTGTTAGTATTCGTTTGAATCCTTTTAAAATGCAACGAAACAGTAAGGAGTTTTCTTTTCCTGCAGAACAAGTACCATGGTCGCAACAGGGTTTTTATTTGAATGAGCGTCCTGCTTTTACATTTGATCCATTGTTTCATTCAGGATATTATTATGTGCAAGAAGCTTCTTCGATGTTTATTGAATATGTAACCAGAAAGTTGGTACAAGAACCAGTAAATTGTCTTGATTTGTGCGCAGCTCCGGGTGGAAAATCAGTTAGTCTGCTGTCGGCTTTACCCGAAGGAAGTTTTTTGGTAAGTAACGAGATAATTCGATCGCGCGCAAATATATTATCCGAAAATATCATTAAGTTTGGAAGTCCAAACACATTGGTAAGCAACAATGCTCCTAAAGATTTTGCGAATCTTACGCATTTTTTTGATATACTTTTGATTGATGCACCTTGTTCCGGCGAGGGAATGTTTCGAAAAGATCCGGTAGCTATTGAGGAATGGTCTATGAACAATGTGAAAATGTGTGCTGCCCGTCAGAAAGATATTCTCCGAGATGTTTGGTCGGCTTTAAAGCCAGGGGGATTGCTCATTTACAGTACTTGTACCTATAATTTAGAAGAAGATGAGGAGAATGCTCGATGGATATCTAAAGAATTAGGTGCAGAATTCATAGAAGTAGAAACGTTGCCAGAGTGGAGAATATCTCTTTCGCTTGACGGAACGCCAGGCTGTTATCGTTTTTTTCCACATAAAACAAAAGGCGAGGGATTATTTGTAGCCCTGCTTCGTAAGTCGTCTACAGAAGAGTGTTCAGGCACTATTCAGCGCAAAAAAGACAAGAAAAGGGCAACTCCTTTTTTGAAAAACACAGAGTTCTATAGTCGTTTTTTGAAAAACGCCGATGATTTTGATTTTTTTGAGGATAGCAATCATATCATTTCTGTACCAAAAAGTCATTCAGAAAAAATTCTAATGTTACGGGAACATTTGAAAACTGTTTCATTTGGAATTGAAATTGGAGAAGTGAAAGGTAAAGATTTTATTCCAGCTCATGTGTTGGCGATGAGCATAGAATTAAATCAGAAAGCGATTTTAAAAGCAGAGCTTTCTTTTGAAGAAGCAATAGCATATCTTAGAAAAGAAGCAATAAAGTTATACGACATATCAAAAGGTTATGTTTTAGTCACATATAAGAATGAGCCGCTTGGATTTGTAAAGAATTTGGGCAATAGATCCAACAATTTGTATCCTCAGGAGTGGCGTATTCGGAGTGGTTATTTACCTGTAAACGCGCAAAGTTTTCTGAAATAAAGGAATAATGTTTTAAGATCTAAATGAATCATCTAAATAATGTACAGTAAATGCATGATTATTTGAAAAATAATGTCGTTAAATTTGATAAAATACAATTCAATTACTATATTTGCGTGAATTTTTGTTTTTTCTATGGCTACCGAACATCAAAAATTGTTGATTGATCTTGAAGTCCGTGTAAAACAGTTGATGGTTTTATGCGATAGGTTGAAAGATGAAAATATGCGTTTGAAAAATGACGCACGTTTAAAGCAAAAAAAGATTGATTCCATAAATGATGAATTCAGTCAATTGAAAACAAAATACGATAATTTAAAAATGGTAAGAACAATTACCGCAGCTTCTGTGGATGTTGAACAAGCGCAAAAGAAATTATCGGGATTGGTGCAAGAAGTTGATAAATGCATAAATTTACTCAAATGAAAAATCTCATTAAAAAATTTATGGCATGACAGACGAAAAATTTCAATTAACATTGACTATTGACGGCAGGAAATATCCGCTTAAGATCAATCGATCAGAAGAGGAAGCATTCAGAAATGCCGAAAAGCAACTCAATACTAAAATAAACCAATACAGGGCTAAGTTTGGAGATGAATCTTCGAAAATGACAGCTCAGGATTTTATGGCGATGACCGCCATTCAGGCATTGGTAGAAAATTTTACGCTTGGTGAAAAAAATTATACACAACCCATTGAAGATAAGATTCATTTGCTGATTGAAGAGATGGATACTTATTTGAGAGAGCAATAATTTTTCACGACTTCTTATATATGCACCTTTTTTACGGACTGTTTTATTGGTTTGTAAAAATGAGTGCTGTTTTTGTTTTTTGTACTATAGGAAATTAAAGTCAAATAGAATAAAAATGCACTGTTAACATTTGATTAACAGAGTTTTAATCACATTTAAAAATAATTATATGGGAATATTAGAAATAGTAATAGGGCTCGTCTGTTTGCTTATAGGCGCAGGTGTTGCCTGGCTTTTAATCATGAAGTCGACCAATTCACGAGCACAAAAAATAGTGGATGATGCTACAAAAGATGCTGAGGTAATCAAGAAAAATAGATTACTGGAGGCAAAGGAAGAAATTCTGGAAATAAAAGCTGAAGTTGAGAAACAAGCTAATGCACGTACACAGAAAATGCAAGCTAACGAAAATCGTTTGAAACAACGAGAAATGACGCTTAACCAAAAACAGGATGAGCTGAATAAAAAAAACACAGAAATTGATGAAATAAAATCGAATCTGGAGAATCAGCATGAAATTCTGAACAGACGTAACCAGGAGGTGGAGAAGCTTCACAGACAATCAGTTGAAAAATTGGAAACAGTATCAGGCTTGTCTGCTGATGAAGCTAAAGGGCGATTGATTGATTCGTTGAAAGATGAGGCCAAAACGGATGCTCAGTCTTATATCAACGACATTATGGATGAGGCTAAAATGACAGCCAATAAAGAGGCAAAACGTATTGTGGTTCAGACAATTCAGCGAGTAGCCACAGAGACATCAATAGAGAATGCTATCACTGTTTTTCATATTGATTCTGATGAGGTGAAAGGACGTATAATTGGTAGGGAAGGTCGTAATATCCGTGCTTTGGAAGCTGCGACAGGAGTTGAAATTGTGGTAGATGACACTCCTGAAGCAATTGTGATTTCAGGTTTTGATCCAGTACGTCGTGAAATTGCTCGTTTGTCGCTTCATCAACTAGTTGCAGATGGTCGCATTCACCCTGCTCGTATTGAGGAGGTTGTCGCAAAAACCAAGAAACAAATTGAGGATGAGATAGTTGAAACAGGTAAAAGAACAGTTATCGATTTAGGAATCCATGGTTTACATCCAGAGCTAGTACGTCTGGTTGGAAAAATGAAATACCGTTCATCATATGGACAAAACCTGTTGCAGCATTCTCGTGAAACAGCAAATTTATGTGCAATTATGGCTTCAGAATTAGGTTTGAATCCTAAGAAAGCGAAACGTGCTGGATTGCTTCATGATATTGGGAAAGTTCCTGATGATGAACCAGAACTTCCGCATGCAGTGTTAGGAATGAAGTTAGCTGAGAAATATAAAGAAAAACCAGAGATTTACAATGCTATTGGTTCGCATCATGATGAAGTTGAAATGACCACTTTGCTTGCCCCTATTGTTCAGGTATGTGATGCCATTTCAGGTGCTCGTCCGGGTGCCCGTCGCGAAATTGTTGAGGCTTATATCAAACGATTGAACGACTTGGAAAATCTGGCGTTATCTTATCCAGGAGTAGTGAAAACTTATGCTATTCAGGCTGGTCGCGAATTACGCGTAATTGTTGGTGCAGATAAGATTGATGATCAGGATACAGAAAAACTATCGAATGAGATTGCACGTAAAATTCAGACTGAAATGACTTATCCGGGACAGGTTAAAATCACTGTGATTCGTGAGACCCGTGCGGTTAGTTTTGCAAAATAAATTAGATAAAGTATATGTATAAAAAATGTCCGGTAAGTTAATACTTATCGGACATTTGATATTTTAGATATTTGTTGACTCTAATATTGTTACCTTCCGCTTCTGTTGTTAGAAGATGATCTTGATGAAGTCGATCTTGATGAAGACGATCTTGATGGTGTTTCTTTTGAGCTGCTTGATGAGCTTCTGCTTGCAGATTCATTTTTACTAGAAGAGCTTTCAGTTTTGGTTGCTACACGCTCATTGTTGTTTGAGCGACTGCTTTGCGTAGTTGGAGCAACTCTTTCGCTATTATTAGAGCGACTGCTTTGTGTAGTTGGAGCAACTCTTTCATTATTGCTTGAGCGATTGCTTTGTGTTGCAGGTGCAACTCTTTCACTATTGTTTGAACGATTAGTTTGTGTAGTTGGAGTTGTTCTTTCACTGTTGTTTGAGCGACTGCTTTGTGTAGTTGGAGCAACGCGCTCATTGCTATTTGAACGACTGTTCTGCGTGTTTGGAGCAACTCTCTCATTGTTGCTTGAGCGACTGCTTTGTGTACTTGGAGCAACTCTCTGGTTGTTGCTAGAGCGGGAAGTACTTCTATCAATATTCGAATTGTTGCGAGAATTGGTTGTACTGCGCGAACTTCTGGATAATGCTTCAGGACGGTAAATTCTAACTGCATCATTGTTTACAGATGTTCTTCCTGAACGATTGGATGCTTCCATTCTACGAACATTAACGTTCTTTCCGGTGTCGCGTCTATAATCATTTGCACTTGGACCGCTGTAATATCTGTTGTTGTTATATATGTGCGTGTGATTGATTATAGTGGTGTTGTTGTACCAACGATCGTTATATCTGTAATCACTGTAATAGCGATTCATGTTTCTGTTATACATGTATCTGTCAGGCAAGAATGTCCAGAAGCTAAAAGGAATATTAATATTGATATTAATATTTATGCCGGGACCTAATGGAGCCCAACCGTAATATCCACCGCCACTTCTCCAAGAAACCCATGCCGGAGCCCATTCGAAACCTGGAATCCATCCCCATCCGCGATAGTCGTCATAGAACCAGCGTCCGTAGTGGAACGGTGCCCAACCCCAATCGTAATCTGAAACCCATGTGTTTCCGTAATCAGTCATTGCCCAATATCCATTTGATGCATAAGGTCTAAAATTTCTATTTACGCGTGGATACCAAACACGTCCATATCTATTATGATTTGTCCATGTTCCATATGGGTTTAACTCTACATAAAATGTATTATAGTCGCTATAATAGTCACCATCATAATTTCCATAATAGTCACCCTCATAGCCATCATAATAATCATCATTGTCATAATTGCCGTATCTGTTATCATCGTAACCGTATTGTGAATACGCCCCGCATGAAACCAGCAAAGCTAAGATCAGTGTGGAAAGGAAAATCTTTATTGTTTTCATAATGCTGAATTTTTTATAGTTGATACTCGTTTTATTCTTTGTCGTTTTGACATCAAAATCCGAGCAAGGTTTAACTCTATGAAGAAAAATCTGAATAAAGGTTTTGATTATTAAATTCCGCTATCAGGAATATTTCTGAAAATATAATTTCCTTTAATATCCTTGAAACCCTTTTGCAGAAAAGACAACTTCTATTATGTTACTTCAAAAGGTTCTAAATAAGGTATTTACATGAAAATATTTAATCAATTTTGTTATAACGTATGAAAATCATTGTACTTTTGTGAATATTAAATTTAAAACCAGATCATATGTTTACAATTGCACATTTACATCCCATGCTAGTGCATTTTCCTATTGCATTAGTTGCTACAGGCTTTTTGCTTGAATTAGTATTTCTTTTTGTGAAGAAAGAAGTTTGTCTGACCAGAGCTGGATTTTATCTGCTCATTCTTGGAACACTAGCAGCCATTGTTACTTGGTTATCTGGTTTCTTTTTTACGTCCGAAATGGAAGGAGCAGCCGAGCAAGTACGTGATACTCATGAATTATTTGCCACTATAACTATGGTGTTGCTGATTATTGCATCAGTATTTAGAATAATGGCATTAAAAAAAAGCAATTCTAAACAGCTAAAGAAAATAGCATTTGTTATGTATGGATTAGCGATGTTGAGCGTGAGTGTTACAGGATTTTACGGAGGAACACTCGTATTTAATTATATGATGCCACTTTAATGTTTAAACCTAAATTAGAAAAAAATGAAAAAGGTAGTATTTTTAATGTTAACTCTTGGAGTTATGTTAGTATTTGCAAGTTGTAATCAGAAAGCTGAAAAAACAATTTCAAATTTGAAAGACGGGATTAAAGGTGAAACTACAGCTAGCGCTAAATACGCTGCATTTGCAGAAAAGGCCCGTGAAGAAGGTAATGATACGATTGCCAAATTATTTGATGCAGCTTCCAAATCAGAGTTTATTCATGCAGCTAATCACACTAAAGTGCTGGAAAAATTAGGCGAAAAAATGGATGCTTTCACTCCCGAATTTGAAGTGAATACAACACCAGAGAATTTACAAACTGCAATTGACGGAGAAATGTATGAAACGAATGAAATGTATCCGAAATTTTTAAAAGATGCTGAGGAGGAAAAAGTACCTGATGCTATAAAATCATTTACATGGGCAAGAGACACAGAGATGAAGCATGTCGAATTTTATAAAACAGCTTTGGGCGCTTTACAAGCTGGAAATGAAAGTACACTTTCGTTTGGTTATGAGGTTTGTCCGGTTTGCGGAAACACCTATGCTGCAAATAAGGTAGATGCAGCATGTGCATTCTGTCAAACACCTCGTGAAAAATTTTTAAAGATTTAAGTTTTCAGACAAATCACTTTATAGAAAAGGATTGCTCCAAAAAAGCAATCCTTTTAGTTTGCAAGACATACTCTAAATTGTCTGATTTTTCATATATTTGCATCTCAATTGAATAAATATGAAAAAGATTAATATTATATTATTAATGAGTCTATTCTCATTAATATCTTCCGCACAAAATTATACATTGAATGATATATTAAGCGGGAAGTTCTCTGCTCGTAATGCAAGACCGATAGTTTCGTCTGCTGATGGTATGTCATATTATCAAACTGATCCGGCAAATTCTGCGGTGGTCAAGTATTCGTATGAAACAGGTGAAGCTGTTGATACTCTTTTTAATACTCGTACAGCACGAGATTGTACATTCAATTCATTTCAAGGTTTTTTGGTAAGTGATGACGAAAACCGGGTGTTAGTATATAGAGACAGAGAGCAGATTTATCGACATTCTTTCCGAGCCAATTATTATTATCATGATGTTCGTCGTAATTTGGTACGAAAACTAACAGAAAACACTTCGAAACAGATGATTCCGACCTTTTCTCCGGATAATAAAATGCTTGCTTATGTGATGGATAATAATATTTGGCTTGTGAAATTTGATTTTGATACCGAATCGCAAGTTACCAAAGATGGTGAGTTAAATAAGGTTATCAATGGGGCGACAGATTGGGTTTACGAAGAGGAGTTTTCTACCACACGGTTAATGGAGTTTTCTCCCGATAACAAACAGTTAGCTTATGTACGTACGGATGAATCGAATGTGTCACAATATACATTTCAACGTTTTGATGAGAAACTTTACCCTGATTTTTACAAGTATAAATATCCGAAGTCGGGACAAATGAACTCGACAGTGGAATGTAGGGTGTTTGATATATATGAAAAAACCATCCGTACAATGAATGTTCCGTTAGATAAAGATGGTTATATTCCGCGAATTAAATTTACGGAAGATGCTGATCAATTGGCTGTGATGACGCTGAATAGAAATCAAAACAAGTTTGACATGTATTTTGTAAATCCCCGTACTACTGTTTCAAAGCTAGTGTTACGTGAGGAAAATCCTTATTATGTTGACTCGGATTGGCTTAACTCTATTTATTTTATGCCTGATAAATTCACATATATTTCTGAAAAGGATGGTTTTAGTCATATTTATATTTACGGTATTTCGGGATCATTACAGAAGCAACTTACAACCGGCAACTTTGATGTGACCGAACTTCTGGCTGTGGATCCTCAAACGCAGACAGTTTATTATGAAGCAGCCGATGAAAGTCCTCTTCGCAGAAATATTTATAAAGCAAATATAATAAAAGGTGCACCTGTGAAATTATCCACTCAAACAGGCTATAATTCCGCAACATTCAGCAATAAAGGCAAGTATTATATTAATAGGTGGTCGGACTCAAAAACACCAAATATGATAACTTTACACAATGCTGCCGGTAAAACTTTACGTGTTTTGGAAGATAATGCGCAATTAAACAAACAGTTGGCAGAAAGTAAATTGCCTCAAAAGGAGTTTATTACGCTTACGGCGGGAGATGGAGTAACTCAATTAAATGGTTGGGTTATTAAACCGCTGAATTTCAATGCTACTCAGAAGTACCCATTGGTTATGGTTCAGTACAGTGGTCCAAATTCACAAGAAGTACAAGATAATTATTCCGTCGACTGGTATTATGAATTAGCAAATAGAGGAATTATTGTAGCCGCTGTTGATGGTAGAGGAACAGCAGCACGCGGTGAGAAATTCCGCAAACAAACCTATCAGAATTTAGGTATCATGGAATCCGATGATCAAGTTGCTGCAGCAAACCATTTTGGTACCCTACCTTATGTAGATAAGAGTAAAATTGGTATTTGGGGATGGAGTTATGGTGGATATATGGTTTTGATGAGTATGAGTAGGGGCAACGGTATTTTTAAGGCAGGAGTTGCAATTGCTCCAGTAACCGATTGGCGTTATTACGATACTGTTTATAGCGAAAGATTCATGCGTACACCTCAGCAGAATCAAACAGGTTATGATAAAGGCTCTGCAGTGGCATTGGCTAATCAGTTGCAAGGAAATCTGCTGCTTATACATGGTACCGCAGATGATAATGTTCATTTTCAGAATTCTGTTGAATATACACGTGCATTGATTGCCGCTGACAAACAATTTGATATGTTCTTTTTCCCCGATAAAGATCATTCAATTTATGGTGGAAATACCCGCAAATATTTATATGACAAGGTTATTGCTTATTTTGAAGATAATCTGAAATAATTGTTTATTGTTTAAGAAATTAAGAAATGGATATTCAATCTCTATATAATTCTGATAATAACGAGAATAGTTCACAGAATGCAGATAATGGGTTGCAAAGGACACATTTGAAAAAACCTGATTGGTTGAAAATTAAACTGGGTGGAACAGAACAGTTTACACTAACCAAAAATATTGTTGAATCTCATCATCTTCACACTATTTGCTCAAGTGGCAAATGTCCTAATATGGGAGAGTGTTGGGACAGGGGAACCGCTACATTTATGATTGGTGGAGAAATATGTACGAGGTCTTGTAAATTTTGTAACACGCTAACTGGAAAGCCGTTGCCTTTAAATAGCCTTGAACCTAAAAATGTAGCACAATCAGTGAAACTGATGAATCTAAAGCATGCTGTGATCACTTCGGTTGATAGGGATGACCTGCCGGATTTGGGTGCAAACCATTGGGTGCAAACCATTGAAGCTATAAGAAAAGATAATCCAAATACTACAATTGAAATTCTTGTTCCTGATTTCCAGGGAAGGGAAGAACTTATTGATTTGATATGTGAGACAAAACCAGATGTGATGTCTCATAACATGGAAACAGTTAAAAGGTTGACTCCAACTATTAGAAGTGCTGCAAAATATGATGTTAGTCTGAAAACCTTAAAAAGAATTGCCGAGAACGGGATTTATTCAAAATCCGGCATTATGGTTGGATTGGGAGAAACCCAGGATGAGGTTTATGAATTAATGGATGATTTAGTCGCCGTAGGTTGCAAGTCACTTACGATAGGTCAATATCTTCAGCCGTCACGAAAACATTTTCCTGTGAAAGAATATATTCATCCGGATATTTTTAATTGTTACAAAGAAGTAGCGTTGGAAAAAGGATTTTCTAAAGTTGTAAGTGGACCACTTGTCAGGTCTTCTTATCATGCTGATATTTCTTTCACTTCTTAAACAAAAGTTAGTTTTTGTTGTTATTAGTTTGAGTGATTGAAAGGGTTTTATTATAAACACTTTCAATCACTAATCTTTGTTTTAATAATATGAATGCAGCTACAAAAATATTGTTGTTTTTAAGGAATCCTGCCTTTGGTTTAATTCCACTATTAGTTTTTTCGATTCTAATTGGAAGAATTGATTTGAATTTGGCATTGGCTATAGGGATGGTTCTTTCTATTGGCGGACTGTTTGTATCAAAAAAACAGACTCGTTTTCTTTATGATATTTCAATTTTCACCTTTGTAGTTGCGCTAATTGTAAATTTACTGATTTCTAACAAGATTGACATATTTACCTTTTATATTTTAATTGAGGTAATTTATGTATTATCATTGGTTTTTGTTAGAATACTTCGTTCTAAAATCATCGTAAAATATTTCAAAAGGAATAATCCTTCTATTAGAAATTTTCTCAATGAGTCTTTTAGAGTTTTATTTCAGGTTCAATATGGTTTTTTGTTACATTTATTGATTATTCTGCTTATTTATCTGTTTACGAATAATGCAACACCTTATTTAAATAGAACATTAGTTGTTCTTTTCCCTCAGATGATTATGCTTTTGATTATTATTTTAGAAATAATCAGACTTAATTATTTTAGGAATAAACTTAACAAGGAGGAATGGCTTCCTGTGGTGAATGTAGCAGGTGAAGTAACGGGGCGTTTGGCTAAGTCTGTTTCTGTAAATTTAAAAAACAGATATATGCATCCGGTGGTTCGTATTGGAATTATTTATAAGTCAAACATTTTTTTAAAAGAGCGTGAAACAACTCGTATCCTTGATCCCGGGAAACTTGATCATCCCCTTGAAAGTTATATCGGTTATAGGCAAGAAGTTAAAGAGTCAGTAAATGATTTATTGATTAAAGTTTCGAACAAGGAAAAACTATCAACCAGATTTTTATTGAAATATGAGTTTGAAAACGAAATTACTAAGCGTTTGATTTATCTATATGTTGCAACTATTGATGATGAAGAAACGTATATTAATATTAATTTATCGGATGGAAGACTTTGGTCTATGAGTCAAATTGAGGATAGCCTTGGTCAAGGATTGTTTTCTGAAAATTTTGAACTTGAGTATGACTATCTTAAAAATACAATATTTCTTGTTCAACAACTAAAAGAAAAGAAAAGTAATAAACTATAAATCTAATCTATAATTAAAATCATTTTAAATTCATATAAAGCAATAGACGGCTAAACTCACGTTCGGCCGTCTATTCATCGTTTAAATATAAAAAAGAAAAAAGTTATTTATAAAATAACATCAAATCATATTTACTTTTCCTTTTGGGTTAAGCTGTCTTCTGTTGATGTTAATTTTTTATCGTTTATATTGTTTGATAATTTTGAAAATGAATCTAAATCAATTTTTCCCGATACATTGATGATGCTGAGTTTTCCTTCTTCATCTAATGAAATCAGAATTATATCTGTATTGTTATTTTCTTTCTTAAGTACAGTGTTGATTTTATTTTTTTGATCGTTTACGGAAACGATTTCGTCGTAATCAGAATAATTCTCTTTTAAAAAGTCGTTTGCTTTATTGAAATAAAAGCGCGAGTCTTGTATGTCGTCACATGTGATTATTCTTATACTGTTGAGGTTGTGAAACATCTTTGCTAAATCTTTGTCTTCAATTTCATCAGACATTTTGACAAGCATTTTTTTTCCGATATTGACATTATTAAGGGGCTTGCTGTCATCTGCTATTAAACCCATAAAACGACTTACGAAATCGCCAGCCATAAGGGTTGAAGCAGTCAGCAATAATATCATTATTAACGTTACAGTTTTTTTCATAAGTTAGTGTCATTTACCTTTTGTTCTGAAATAGCAGAATCCAGTTCAATATTTTCTTGCATGAGAGAATCGATGGAAATCCAGTCGATTTCCATATCATTGATATATTGCAATGTTTCTTTTGACGCTTTTTCTCCTGCATTTAATGCTTCTGATAATTTATCTAAAGCAAATGTTGCCTGTTTTATTGCCGGTTTTGGATCATTATAAGTTTCCGCAAAATATGTTTTGTTATTTGCTTTAGCAATAAAGTAAATTCCAAGTCCCATTGCAGCTACAAGCACTGCTGATACAGCAATTCTGAGTGCGGGAGCAAATATTTTTATGATGATGTATTTTTTTGTTTTCTTTTTAGAAGAAAGTATTGCTTTTTGTAGATTGTAATCGAAATCTGGACTTAAGTAGTTGGTTTTCATACTGTTTTTGTATGAAAAAAGTGGAATAAATTTTTGTAGGTCTTGCGGAATATTTTCGTTTGAAAAGTAATCATGTAGTTGATTCTCTTCATCAGCATTTGTTTCGCATTTCCAATATTTATCTAATAATATATATATGTACGAGTTATCCATTTGACTTCTATCCTTCAAAGTTTGATAGTAATTCTTTAATTTTTTTCCTTGCTCTAAATAAGTTTACTTTAACAGAATCTTCAGTGATGTCTAATGCTTCGGCAATTTCTTTATAGCTCATTTCTTCAATTTCCCGAAGCTGGAAAACCATTTTTTGATTCTCTGAAAGCTGTTCAATACACTTATAAATATTTGATTGAGTTTCCTTTCTTGAAATTAACGAAAAAGGAGTCTCGTGCTCTGTAATTGAATTAGACTCTTTATCTTCATCAATACTTTCAGTCATTCTTAGCTCATTTGAAGCTAATTTATCAAGTGATAAATTCTTAGTTGCTTTGAAGCAGTATGCTTCCAAATTTTCAATTTGGTCCCATTCATCTTTTTTGCTCCACAGCTTTAGCATGATATCCTGAACGATGTCTTCAGCCTCTGCCGAATCATATACAATGCTTAAGGCAAATCTATATAATTTGTTTTTTAGTGGCAGGACTATGCTGTGGAATTTATCCATACTCAAATATTATGACGGTTGAAAACTTTAAATGTTACAGATATTTGCAAATTTATTTCATTTATCTTATTTATTGATTATAGAAACATGTTAATGATGTTTTTTTTTGAAAAATTAAACTTCAGTCCCAATAATAGGAACAAATATTGCAAGGAAAACCATAAAAATGTTTGAATATACTTGCATATATCGTTGATTCTTTGTAATTTTGTGCCGTTTTTAACTCCAATAGAAACCGGTTCATTTAATCGATTGATTATTTGAATGTTATTTTGGAATTTTGACGTAGATAGATAAAATTTATAATATAACTATAATTAAGTAAACAGAAAGTAGAAAATGCCTACAATTCAACAATTAGTAAGAAAAGGGCGTACAGAGTTGACCGATAAGAGTAAATCTCCGGCTTTGGATTCTTCTCCTCAAAGAAGAGGGGTGTGTGTAAGGGTTTATACCACAACGCCAAAGAAACCTAACTCTGCTATGCGTAAAGTTGCTCGTGTACGTTTGACCAACTCAAAAGAGGTGAATGCATACATTCCCGGTGAAGGTCATAATTTGCAAGAGCACTCTATTGTATTGGTACGTGGAGGTCGTGTAAAAGATCTTCCCGGTGTTCGTTATCATGTCGTACGCGGTGCTTTAGATGCTGCCGGTGTGAGTGGACGTACTCAAAGACGTTCTAAATATGGGACAAAACGTCCAAAACCAGGTGCAGCAGCTGCAGCAGCTACTAAGGGAAAGAAAAAATAATTAAAAAGAAATTGAATAACAACTGTTGAATTTTTTGGATTAGGCTATTTAAAGGTTGAGTAAATGATTCAGAGGAGTCGTTGAAGACAGCAAAGAGCAACCAAACACAACAAAATATTTATTTAAAATGAGAAAGACTAAACCTAAGAAAAGACAGATATTACCAGATCCTGTCTATGGTGATGTAAGGGTAACAAAGTTTGTTAACCATCTTATGTACGACGGAAAGAAAAATACTGCTTATACAATTTTCTATTCCGCGTTGGATACAGTAAAGGCAAAATTGCCTAACGAAGAAAAGTCAGTTCTTGAAATATGGAAAGCTGCATTAGATAATATTACCCCTCAAGTTGAAGTGAAATCTCGTCGTGTAGGCGGGGCAACATTTCAAGTTCCTACAGAAATACGTTCAGATAGAAAAGAATCTATCTCAATGAAAAACCTCATTCTTTATTCACGTAAACGAGGAGGAAAAACAATGGCTGATAAATTAGCTGCTGAAATCGTTGATGCATTCAACGGTCAGGGCGGAGCATATAAACGTAAGGAAGATATGCATAGAATGGCAGAGGCAAACCGCGCTTTTGCTCATTTCAGATTTTAATTCTATAAATTAGAAAGGTAGAAAAGATGGCAAGAGGTTCAAGAGAAGCATTAAACTATACGCGTAATATCGGCATCATGGCTCACATTGATGCCGGTAAAACGACAACATCGGAGCGAATTTTGTTCTACACCGGTTTGACACACAAAATCGGTGAAGTGCATGATGGCGCAGCTACGATGGACTGGATGGAGCAGGAGCAAGAAAGAGGTATAACAATTACTTCTGCTGCTACTACAACCAGCTGGAAGTATAAAGACAATACATTTAAAATTAATTTAATTGACACTCCGGGACACGTTGACTTTACTGTTGAGGTTGAGCGTTCGTTACGTGTACTGGACGGAGCTGTTGCCACTTATTGCGCTGTTGGTGGTGTAGAGCCTCAGTCTGAAACCGTTTGGCGTCAGGCTGATAAATATAAAGTTCCCAGGATTGGCTATATCAATAAAATGGACCGTTCAGGTGCCAATTTCTTTGACGTTCTTCGTCAAATGAAAGAAATTTTAAGAGCAAATCCTTGTGCAATTCAAGTTCCTGTTGGATCTGGAGAAAGTTTCAGAGGTATTGTAGATCTTGTTAGAATGAAAGCTTATTTTTGGCATGATGAAACAATGGGATCTGATTATGATGTTGAGGAAATTCCTGCAGACATGATTGAAGAAGCTAATGAATGGCGTGAAAAAATGCTTGAAACATTGGCTGAATGTGATGATGTTTTTATGGAAAAATTCTTTGATGATCCGAAACAAATTACAGAAGAAGATATAAAATCAGTATTGAGAAAAGGGACCCTATCTATGAAGATTGTTCCTATGACTTGTGGTTCTTCATTTAAGAATAAAGGCGTTCAACCTTTATTGGATGCTGTTTGTGCTTACTTGCCAAGTCCTGAAGATACTGATGCGATTGTTGGTACTGATCCTGATGATTCTGAGATTGAACTTGTCCGTCACCCGGATCCAAATGAACCTTTATGTGCATTAGCATTCAAAATTGCTACTGACCCATATGTTGGTCGTCTGTGTTTCTTCCGTGTATATTCAGGTGAACTTGAAGCGGGATCATATGTGTATAACTCACGTTCAGGAAAAAAAGAAAGAATTTCGCGTTTATTCCAGATGCACTCTAACAAACAAAATTCAAAAGAATTTATTGGTTGTGGAGATATTGGTGCAGGAGTAGGATTCAAAGATATTCGTACTGGTGATACTTTATGTGATGAAAATAATCCTATTACACTTGAGTCAATGGACTTTCCAGATCCAGTTATTGGAATTGCTGTTGAGCCTAAAACTCAAAAGGATTTAGATAAATTATCACAGGGATTAGCTAAATTAACTGAAGAAGATCCAACGTTTACTGTTAAAACAGATCAGGATACCGGTCAGACTGTTATCTCCGGTATGGGTGAACTTCATCTTGAAATCATTATTGATCGTTTGAAGCGTGAATTTAAGGTTGAAGCTAATCAAGGTAAGCCACAAGTTTCTTACAAAGAGGCTATTACTAAACAGGTTGAATTGCGTGAAGTTTACAAAAAGCAATCTGGTGGTCGTGGTAAATTTGCTGATATTATTGTAAAAATTGAACCAGCTGACAAAGATTTTGAAGGTGGTCTTCAATTTATTGATGAAGTGAAGGGTGGTAATATCCCAAAAGAATATATTCCAGCTGTACAGAAAGGTTTTCAACGTGCAATGCAAAATGGTGTACTTGCCGGTTATGCATTAGATAAGGTGAAAGTTACACTGATTGATGGTTCATTCCATCCTGTGGATTCTGATCAATTGTCATTTGAAATCTGCGCTGTTCAGGCTTTCAAACATGCTTCTGAAAAGGCTGGTCCTGTTTTGATGGAACCAATTATGAAGGTCGAAGTTGTTACCCCTGAAGAAAGTATGGGTGATGTTATTTCTGATTTGAATAAACGTCGTGGACAGGTTGAAGGAATGGAATCTAACCGCTCAGGTGCTCGCGTTGTAAAAGCAAAAGCTCCACTAGCAGAAATGTTTGGTTATGTAACATCGTTGCGTACTATCACATCTGGTAGAGCCACTTCTACAATGACTTTCTCTCACTTTTCTGAAGTGTCTCCTTCGATTGCCAAGCAAGTACTGACAGAAGTAGGTGGACGAGTAGAATTGATTAAATAATATATAAATATATGAGCCAAAAAATCAGAATTAAACTGAAATCTTACGATTATAGCTTGGTTGACAAATCAGCAGAAAAGATCGTAAAAACTGTAAAAGCGACAGGTGCAGTTGTTAGTGGACCAATTCCATTACCTACTCACAAACGTATTTTTACTGTGAATCGTTCCACTTTTGTGAACAAAAAATCTCGCGAACAATTCGAGTTGGCTTCTTTTAAGCGTCTAATTGATATTTACAGTTCAACTGCAAAAACTGTTGACGCTTTAATGAAACTTGAATTACCCAGCGGTGTAGAAGTTGAAATAAAAGTGTAAAATAGAATCGATATTTAACTATGGCAATTGCCATTAATATTTAGGAATTTAATAATTTAAAATAACAGAGAAATGCCAGGATTAATTGGAAAAAAAATCGGAATGACATCCGTTTTCAGTGCCGATGGAAAAAATGTTCCATGCACTGTTATCGAAGTAGGTCCTTGCGTAGTTACTCAGGTAAAAACTGCTGAAAATGATGGTTATGATGCCATTCAGTTGGGCTTTGAAGACAAAAAAGATAAGCATACAACGAATGCCGCAAAAGGCCATTTTATTAAAGCAGGGGTAACTCCGAAGAGACACTTGGCTGAGTTCAAAGGATTTGGAAATACTTACAAAGCGGGTTCTGAAATCACTGTAGAATTGTTTAAAGATGCAATTTTTGTTGATGTGATTGGAACATCTAAAGGTAAAGGTTTCCAGGGTGTTGTGAAACGTCATCACTTTGCAGGTGTTGGACAAGCAACCCACGGTCAGCACAATAGGTTACGCGCTCCAGGAGGTATTGGTGCGTGTTCTTATCCTGCTAAAGTTTTCAAAGGAACTCGTATGGCCGGACAAATGGGTAATGAACGGGTAACTGTTCAAAATCTACAGGTAATTAAGATAATACCCGAACATAACCTTTTATTAATAAAAGGATCTGTACCGGGATGTAAAGGTTCAATCGTAGCAATTGAGAAATAAGATGGAATTAAATATATACAATATCAAAGGAGAGGTAACAGATAAAAAGGTGACACTCAATGATTCCATCTACGGAATTGAACCGAATGATCATGTTATCTGGTTAGATGTTAAACAATACATGGCTAACCAGCGTCAAGGTACTCACAAATCGAAAGAAAGAAGTGAAATTACCGGAAGTACGCGTAAACTCATTAAACAAAAAGGTAGTGGTGGTGCTCGTAGAGGTGACATCAAATCTCCCGTAATGGTTGGTGGGGGTAGAGCTTTTGGGCCAAAACCAAGAGACTACAGTTTCAAATTGAACAAAAAAGAAAAGGTGTTGGCTCGTAAATCGGCTCTTTCTTTGAAAGCTCAAAATAATGCAATTGTGGTTATTGAGGATTTTAACTTTGAAGCGCCAAAAACTAAGAATCTCGTAGATTTGACAAAATCTTTGCAACTAGCTGATAAAAAGCTACTTTTAGTTTTGCCTAATCAAAATAAAAGCGTATATTTGTCGGCTCGAAATTTATCGAAAGTGAAAATCGTAACTGCTTCAGATATAAATACATACGGTATTATGGATTGTGCAACACTTGTGCTTGCAGAATCTTCTGTTGCTGCAATAGATAACTTATTTAATGCATAAGGAGGAAAGAAAATGGGAGTTATTATAAAACCAATATTCACAGAGAAACAAACAGCGATTACCGAAAAATTTGAGAATCGCTATGGTTTCATTGTTCTTCCTAGTGCTAATAAGGTTGATATCAAAAAAGCAGTGGAAGAATTATATAATGTTCACGTTGAGCGCGTGAATACAATGAGATACGATGGCAAACAAAAAAGTCGTTACACCAAATCTGGAGTTGTAACTGGAAAAACGTCATCATTTAAAAAAGCTATTGTTACACTGAAAAAAGGTGAGACAATAGATTTATTTAGCAATATATAATTAAAAAATGGGAATACGCAAATTAAAGCCCACTACACCGGGGCAGAGACACAAAATTATCGGTTCATTTGATAATATCACTGTTCGTGAACCGGAGAAATCTCTTGTTGTAGGTAAAAACAGTTCGGGTGGTCGCAATAATCAAGGAAAGATGACGATGGGTTACATCGGCGGCGGTCACAAAAAACGTTACAGAGTTATTGATTTCAAGAGAACAAAAGATGGTATTCCAGCCATTGTTAAAAGTATAGAATATGATCCAAACCGCTCGGCTCGAATTGCATTATTGTATTATGCCGATGGTGAGAAAACATATATTTTAGCACCAAATGGACTGGAAGTAGGATCTACAGTGATGTCAGGACCAGAAGCAGCACCTGAAGTAGGTAACGCGTTACCTATGTCGCGCATACCTTTAGGAACAGTTATTCACAATCTTGAATTACGTCCCGGACAAGGAGCTAAAATGGTTCGTTCAGCTGGCACTTTTGCACAGTTAACTTCTCGCGAAGAAGATTATGCAATTATAAAAATGCCTTCTGGGGAGATTCGTAAAATTCTGGCAGCTTGTAAAGCAACTATTGGAAGTGTTGGTAATTCAGACCATGCTTTGGAAAAATCTGGTAAAGCTGGTAGATCGAGATGGTTGGGTCAGAGACCTCATAACCGTGGTGTTGTTAAAAACCCGGTTGATCACCCGATGGGTGGTGGTGAAGGTCGTGCATCTGGAGGACATCCAAGATCACCAAAAGGCCTATATTCTAAGGGCTTGAAAACAAGAGCTCCTAAAAAGCATTCTTCTAAGTACATAATCGAAAGAAGAAATAAGAAGTAATCTGATTAATTAAATTACAACTATGAGTAGATCACTAAAAAAAGGTCCGTTTATCAACCTTAAATTAGAAAAAAAGGTTCTAGATATGAATGAAAGCGGTAAAAAATCCGTTGTAAAAACTTGGTCGAGAGCTTCAATGATTTCGCCTGATTTTGTCGGGAATACTATTGCTGTTCACAACGGGAATAAATTTATTCCTGTTTATGTTACAGAAAATATGGTAGGTCATAAGCTGGGAGAGTTTTCGGTAACACGTACATTCCGTGGACATTCAGGAAATAGAAAGAAATAAACAGGCGCTTAACAGAATAATACAACAAAAAATATGAGTTCTAGAAAAAGAATATCCGCCGAACAAAGAAAAGAAAACCGCAAAGAAGTTGCTTTAGCTGTTATGAAAAATGTTCCGTCTTCTCCTCGTAAGATGCGCTATGTTGCAGATTTGGTTCGTGGAACGGAAGTTTTCAAAGCTTTAGGAATCCTTAAGTTTTCGAATAAAGAAGCTTCGGCAAAAGTTGAAAAGTTACTTCTTTCAGCTATTTCAAACTGGGAACAGAAAAATGAAAGAAAAGCTGAACCGGGTGAACTTTTTATTAAAATCATTTCGGTAGATGGAGGTACAATGCTTAAAAGACTTCGTCCAGCACCACAAGGTCGTGGTTTCCGAATTAGAAAGCGTTCAAATCATGTAACTATAATTTTGGACACTTATAAGAAAGAAGAAACAGTACAAGAAAATGAACAAAATTAAATAGGTAGATGGGACAAAAAGTTAATCCAATAGCAAATCGTTTGGGAATCATCAAAGGTTGGGACTCAAACTGGTACGGTGGAGATGATTATAGTGAAACTTTGTTAGAAGACAACAAGATTCGTAATTATTTGAATGCCCGTCTTGCCAAGGCTAGTGTTTCTCGTATTGTGATTGAGAGAACATTAAAACTTGTTACTATTACTATCTGCACTGCTCGTCCAGGTATTATTATCGGAAAGGGTGGACAGGAAGTTGATAAGTTAAAAGAAGAATTAAAGAAGGTTACTGATAAAGATGTGCAGATTAATATCTTCGAAATTAAAAAGCCTGAGTTGGATGCTGTTATTGTAGCAAATAATGTGGCTCGTCAAATTGAAGGAAAAATTGCATATCGTAGAGCTGTAAAAATGGCAATTGCTTCAACCATGAGAATGGGTGCTGAAGGAATTAAAATTCAAGTGTCGGGTCGATTGAATGGAGCTGAGATGGCTCGTTCTGAAATGTATAAAGAAGGACGTACTCCTTTGCATACTTTCCGTGCTGATATCGATTATGCACTGGGCGAAGCTTTAACGAAAGTAGGTCTTGTCGGTATCAAAGTTTGGATATGCCGTGGTGAAATCTACGGAAAGAAAGATCTTGCTCCTAATTTTACATCATCAAAAGATTCACACGGACATGGTAATGATAATCGTTCCGGTAATCGCTCTGATGGAGGAAAGGGACCTAGGAGAAATAGAAGGAATAATAAAAACGCTTGAAATTTAATCGAATATGTTACAACCGAAAAAAACAAAGTTCAGAAGACAGCAGAAAGGCCGCATGAAGGGTAATGCCCAACGTGGTAATCAGTTGGCTTTCGGTTCTTTCGGGATAAAATCTTTGGATTCGAAATGGATCACCGGTAATCAGATAGAAGCAGCCCGTGTTGCTGTAACTCGTTATATGCAACGCCAGGGTCAAGTTTGGGTTCGAATTTTTCCTGATAAACCGATTACAAAGAAACCTGCTGAGGTACGTATGGGTAAGGGTAAAGGTAATCCTGAAGGATTTATTGCACCAGTTACTCCTGGTAGAATACTTTTTGAAATAGAGGGTGTTTCTTATGAAGTTGCTAAAGAGGCTTTGAGATTAGCAGCACAAAAATTACCAGTAACTACTAAATTTATGGTAAGAAGGGATTATGATCATACTCAAAATGTATAATGCAATATGAAACAGCTAGAAATTAGAGAAATATCAGAAAAGGATTTGAAGGAAAAAATTGAGATCCAATTAAAAGAATTGAATCAATTGAAAATTAATCATACTATTACTCCTCTTGACAATCCTTCTTCAATCAAACTGAAACGCACAGATATTGCTCGTATGCATACGGAATTGCGTGAAAGAGAATTAAAGAAATAACTTTATATAAATGGAAACGAGAAATTTAAGAAAAGAAAGAATCGGGGTCGTTTTCAGCAACAAGATGGATAAATCTATCACTGTCGCTGTAAAATGGAAAGAGAAACACCCTATATATGGGAAATTCGTTAATAAAACGAAGAAATTTCACGTCCACGACGAGAAAAATGACTGTAACATTGGAGATACAGTTCGTATAATGGAAACACGTCCTCTGAGTAAAACAAAAAGATGGCGAGTGGTTGAAATAATAGAAAGGGCTAAATAATATGATACAACAAGAATCAAGATTAACTGTAACCGATAATAGCGGAGCCAAAGAGGCGCTTTGCATACGTGTGTTAGGTGGAACTAGACGACGCTACGCGTCTGTTGGGGATATTATTGTTGTTGCTATCAAAAGCGTTATCCCTTCAAGTGATATTAAAAAGGGTGCTGTATCAAAAGCAATTATCGTTCGTACCAAAAAAGAGGTTCGTCGTGCTGATGGTTCATATATACGTTTCGATGACAATGCTTGTGTATTATTGAATACTACAGGTGAGTTGAGAGGAAGTCGTATTTTCGGACCTGTTGCTCGTGAACTTCGTGCGACAAACATGAAAATTGTTTCACTTGCACCTGAAGTACTTTAAAATATTAAACAATCACAGGCATGAGTAAATTACATATAAAAAAAGGAGATTCTGTTTACGTTAATTCCGGAGAAGACAAAGGAAAAACTGGTCGTGTTCTTGAAATTGAAGTAAAAAAGAACAGGGCTATTGTTGAAGGCGTAAACATTATGACTAAGCATACGAAACCCAATGCTCAAAATCCAAATGGAGGTATAGTTAAAAAAGAGGCTTCAATCCATCTTTCAAATTTGAATTTGGTTGATCCTAAAACTGGAGCTCCTACTCGCATTGGCAGGAAAGAAAATAAAAATGGCGAATTAGTTCGTTTCGCAAAAAAATCAGGGGAGGAAATCAAATGAGTATCTATACAATTACATTAAAAAATGATTATAAAGAACGTATTGTTCCTTCTTTGGTGAAAGAGTTCAATTATAAATCTGTTATGCAAACACCAAAACTTGAAAAGATTGTTATCAATCAGGGATTGGGAATTGCTGTAGCTGATAAAAAAATAATTGAAATAGCTATCAATGAATTGACTACTATTACAGGTCAAAAGGCTGTTGCAACATATTCACGTAAAGATATTTCGAATTTTAAGTTGCGTAAGAAAATGCCTATCGGTGTACGTGTTACTTTGCGTAGTGACAAAATGTACGAATTTCTTGAAAGACTCGTAAAAGTTTCGCTACCACGTATACGTGACTTCAAAGGTATTGGAAGTAAACTTGACGGTCGTGGAAATTATACATTAGGAATTGAAGAACAAATTATTTTTCCTGAGATAAACTTGGATACAACTCCTAGAATCTTGGGTATGAATATTACTTTTGTAACTAATGCTAAAACTGATGAAGAAGGATATGCACTTCTTAGAGAATTTGGATTACCGTTTAAAACAGAAAACAAATAAATAATGGCAAAAGAATCAATGAAGGCTCGCGAAGTTAAAAGAGCCAAAATGGTTGCAAAATACGCTGAAAAAAGAGCTAAATATTTAGCTGAAGGGGATTATGACGCACTGCAAAGTATTCCAAAGAACGCATCACCAGTACGTTTGCACAATAGATGCAAAATCACTGGTCGTCCAAAAGGATACATCAGACAGTTTGGTCTTTCAAGAATTCAATTCAGAGAAATGGCTTCTAAAGGTTTGATACCCGGCGTTAAGAAAGCAAGCTGGTAATCAATTACTAAATAAATTTTTAGTTTTAAATATTGTCCTGGAAGACAGGATCAATTTAAATTATTATAATATGACAGATCCAATAGCAGATTATTTGACGCGATTAAGGAATGCTATCAAAGCGAACCATCGTGTGGTAGAAGTTCCCGCATCAAATTTAAAAAAAGACATCACTAAGATTCTTTTTGAAAAAGGCTACATTCTTAATTATAAGTTTGTAGATGAAGGACCTCAGGGCTCTATAAAGATTGCCTTGAAATATGATCCTATAAATAAAGTTAACGCAATTAAGAAATTAATTCGCATTTCTTCTCCCGGTTTACGTAGATATACCGGTCACAAAAATTTGCCAAGAGTATTAAATGGGTTAGGTATAGCAATATTATCAACTTCCAGAGGTGTAATGACTGACAAAGAAGCTCGCGAACAAAAAGTAGGTGGTGAAGTAATATGTTATGTTTATTAATTAGAGGAGGAGAATAATATGTCTAGAATAGGAAAATTACCCATAACAATACCTTCAGGCGTTTCTATAAACGTTAATGAAGATAATGTAGTTACAGTTAAAGGTCCCAAAGGAGAATTATCACAACAGGTAAGCCCTGGTATGAAAATTGAGATTGAAAAAGAATCTCTAACCATAATAAGACCGAATGAAGAAAAGGAACAACGCTCATTACATGGTTTGTACAGATCGTTGATACATAATATGGTTGTAGGAGTATCTGAGGGATATAAAAAAGAACTTGAACTGATTGGTGTTGGATACCGTGTATCTAATCAAGGACAGATCATGGAATTGTCACTCGGCTATACACACAGCATATTTTTGGAATTACCTAGTGAAATCAAGGTAGAGACCAAGATGGAAAGGAACAAAAGTCCTCTTATTATTTTAGAGTCTGCCGATAAACAATTAATCGGGCAGGTTTGTGCTAAAATTCGCTCATTCCGTAAACCGGAACCTTATAAAGGTAAGGGTATCCGTTTTGTTGGTGAACAGATTCGTCGCAAATCAGGTAAGACAGCTGGTAAATAATTATTGTAAACGCAGATTACTATGTTAACAAAAGAAGAAAGAAGATTAAAAATAAAGACTCGTGTTCGCGGTAAGGTTCAAGGGACATCAGAATGCCCTCGTCTTTCTGTGTATAGGAGCAATAAACAAATATATGCTCAGGTAATTGACGATATAACCGGTAAAACTATTGCATCAGCTTCATCTCTGAAATTGGAAGATAAATTGCCAAAAAAAGAGATCGCTGCAAAAGTAGGTGAACTCATCGCAAAAAAAGCTATGGAAGCCGGTGTGGAAAAGGTTGCTTTCGATAGAAATGGTTACTTGTATCACGGACGTATAAAAGAATTAGCCGATGCTGCTCGTAAGGGTGGGCTTAAATTTTAATAATTATGGCAGGAATAAATAATAAAGTTAAATCTACAAACGATTTAGAATTAAAAGATCGATTAGTTGCGATCAATAGAACTACTAAGGTAACTAAAGGTGGTCGTACATTCACTTTTGCTGCGATGGTTGTAGTTGGAAATGAAGACGGTATCGTTGGCTGGGGATTAGGTAAAGCAGGTGAAGTAACAAGTGCAATTGCAAAAGGAGTGGAAGCTGCCAAGAAAAACCTTGTAAAAGTTCCGGTTTACAAAGGCACTATACCTCACGAACAAACTGCTCGTTTCAGTGGTGCTGAAGTCTTTTTAAAACCTGCTATTACTGGTACAGGATTGAAAGCCGGTGGCGCTATGCGTGCTGTTCTTGAAAGCGTTGGTATAACTGACGTACTTGCAAAGTCTAAAGGATCTTCTAATCCGCATAACTTGGTGAAAGCTACTATTAATGCGTTAAGTGAACTTAGAGATCCAATTACTGTTGCTCAAAATAGAGGTGTAAATTTAGAGAAAGTATTTAACGGATAGAAAGGTATTGAAATGGCAACAATAAAAATCAAACAGACAAAAAGTAGAATCGGAAGTTCTAAGGTTCAAAAGAAAACTTTGGATGCACTGGGTTTAACAAAAATGAATAAGATTGTTGAACACGAAGACACTCCACAGATTAGAGGTCTTCTAAATAAGGTGAATCATCTTGCAACGATTGTAGAATAAATAGTATAAACGATAAAAATTATATATAATGGATTTATCAAACTTAAAACCTGCTGAAGGTTCTACAAAAACCAGAAAAAGAATCGGACGTGGTCAGGGTTCTGGCAAAGGTGGAACTTCAACAAAAGGAAATAAAGGAGCCAAATCAAGATCTGGTTATGCCAGAAAAATTGGTTTTGAAGGCGGTCAGATGCCACTTCAACGTCGATTACCAAAGTTTGGCTTTAACCCGCTAAATAGAGTTGAATATAAAGCTATTAATTTGGATAGACTTCAAGAATTGGCTGACAACTTGAAAATTTCTAAAATTGATAAAGAAGTACTTGTTAACGCTGGATTAATTGCTCCTAAGCATCTTGTTAAAATCCTTGGCAAAGGTACTTTATCTTCAAAATTAGAAGTTGAAGCTAATGCTTTTTCAAAGTCGGCAGAACAGGCAATAACAGCTCTTGGCGGAACTATCGTAAAACTCTGACAAAATGAGATTTATAGAAACATTAAAGAATATCTGGAAAATAGAAGACTTACGAAAGAGAATACTAATCACTTTTCTTTTTGTAGTTGTCTACCGTTTTGGCTCATTTGTTGTCCTTCCGGGAATTGACCCAGCTCAACTTCAGGCTTTGCAAACAAATGCAAGCTCTGGATTATTGAGTTTATTTGATATGTTTTCGGGTGGTGCATTTGCAAATGCTTCCATATTCGCGTTAGGAATTATGCCTTATATCTCTGCTTCTATTGTGATGCAATTATTAGGTATAGTTATTCCATCTTTACAGAAGTTACAACGTGAAGGGGAGAGCGGTAGAAATAAAATGAATCAATATACACGGTATTTGACAGTAGGAATTTTAATATTACAGGGTCCAGCATATATTTATGGTGCTGTTAGATCGGCAATCCCGGGAGGTTTCTGGGATTGGGTCTTACCTGCAACTATTATTCTTGCCGCAGGAAGTATGTTCGTGTTATGGTTAGGAGAGCGCATTACTGATAAAGGAATCGGAAATGGTATCTCATTCATTATTTTGGTTGGAATTTTAGCACGTTTACCGCTATCATTGGTTTCTGAATTTGAATTACGATTTAAAAGCGATGCAGGTGGATTAATTGTTTTCTTGATTGAGCTTGTTATCCTGTTTTTGGTTACAGCTTTTGCAATTATGCTAGTTCAAGGAGTACGCAAAATTCCAGTTCAGTATGCAAAAAGAATCGTTGGAAATAAACAATATGGTGGTGTCAGACAGTATATCCCATTAAAAGTGAATGCAGCAAACGTAATGCCTATCATTTTTGCTCAAGCAATCATGTTTATTCCATTAACAATTGCTCAGATGATGCCCGAAGGTGGCGGAGGCTTCTTGCGAGTGTTATCTGATCACACTAGTTTTTGGTATAATTTTGTATTTGCTTTCTTGATTATAGCATTTACTTATTTCTATACTGCTATTACGGTTAATCCGGTTCAAATGGCTGAAGATTTAAAGCGCAATAATGGATTTATTCCTGGAGTTAAACCTGGGAAAAAGACAGCAGAATATATTGATACGATAATGTCTAGAATTACATTTCCCGGTTCAATATTTTTGGCATTCATCGCAATTATGCCTGCTTTTGCCAGTTTAGCTGGAGTAAATGGACAATTTGCTCAGTTTTTTGGAGGAACATCATTATTGATCTTGGTAGGTGTTGTTTTGGATACATTACAACAGATAGAAAGTCATTTATTAATGCGTCATTATGATGGCTTTTTGAAATCAGGTGCTAAGATAAAAGGACGTACTGGTTCAATGGCTGCATATTAAAGAGAGTTATATTAATGCTGAATAGAGAGAAGATCATATTAAAAACGGATGTGGAAATCGAGTTCATGCGTCAAGCAAATCGCTTGGTAGGAATGACTCTTGGGGAATTGTCAAAACACATTAAACCAGGAATTACCACACTTGAATTAGATACGATTGCACACGATTTTATTCATGATCATGGTGCTGTTCCAACGTTTTTGGGATATGGTGGATTTCCGAATTCTATTTGCACTTCTGTAAATGAAAATGTTGTTCATGGTATTCCCAATAACAAACCATTATTAGAAGGCGATGTCGTATCGATTGATTGTGGAGCTACTAAACAGGGTTATACCGGAGATTCGGCTTATACTTTTTGTGTAGGTTATGTCGATGACAAAGTTAAAGACTTACTCCGAATAACTAAAGAATCATTATATATCGGTATAGAACAGGCCAAAGAAAATAATAGAATAGGGGATATTGGTTATGCTATTCAGCAATATTGCGAACATCATAATTATACCGTTGTTCGTGAATTGGTGGGTCATGGAATTGGAAGAAATATGCATGAAGCTCCTGAAGTTCCTAATTATGGGAGAAGAGGAACGGGTGCTTTAATAAAAAATGGGATGTGTATTGCAATCGAACCAATGATCAATATGGGAAGCAAGAATGTCGTTTTTGAAAATGATGGCTGGACAGTTAGAACTAAAGATCGCAAACCTTCAGCTCATTTTGAGCATACGATAGCGATTCATAATGGTAAAGCCGACATTCTATCGACATTTGAATTTATTCAGGAAACAAATAACAATTAATTAGTACTCAAGGTTTAATGGCAAAACAATCTGCAATAGAACAAGACGGGACAATCGTTGAAGCATTGTCAAATGCAATGTTTCGTGTAGAACTTGAAAATGGGCATGAAGTAACTGCTCATATCTCAGGAAAAATGCGTATGCACTACATTAGGATTTTACCAGGCGATAGAGTTCGTCTTGAAATGTCGCCTTATGATTTATCAAAAGGCAGAATTACATTTAGATATAAATAAAATAATAAGATATGAAAGTAAGAGCATCTTTAAAAAAACGTACTCCAGATTGCAAAATTGTTAGGAGAAAAGGTCGTTTGTACGTAATCAACAAAAAAAATCCCAAGTTTAAACAACGTCAGGGATAATCAACTATTTATTGAAATTAAATAATATTTAAAGTATATATGGCTATAAGAATTGTTGGTGTCGATTTGCCGCAAAATAAGAGAGGTGAAATAGCGCTCACTTATATATATGGCATTGGACGTAGTTCAGCTAATAAAATTTTAGAAAAAGCTGGAGTGGATAGAGATATCAAAGTAAAGGACTGGACAGATGATCAGGCTGCTAGTGTTCGTGAAATTATTTCATCAGGATTTAAAGTAGAAGGAGATCTTCGTTCAGAAGTACAAATGAATATTAAACGATTGATGGATATCGGTTGCTATCGTGGAATTCGTCATCGTGTTGGTTTACCTGTTCGTGGTCAAAGCACAAAAAATAATGCCAGAACTCGAAAAGGAAGAAAGAAAACAGTTGCAAATAAGAAAAAAGCTACTAAATAATAATTAGTTAACGAAAATATGGCAAAAAGAACAGTCGCAGCAAAAAAGAGAAATGTAAAAATTACAGCGCAAGGACAGGCTCATATCTCTTCATCTTTCAATAATATCATTGTTTCATTAACCAATGAAGAAGGTGAAGTAATTAGTTGGTCATCAGCCGGTAAAATGGGATTTAGAAGTTCAAAGAAGAATACACCTTATGCTGCTCAAATGGTGGCTCAAGATTGTGCAAAAGTCGCTTACGATTTAGGTCTTAGAAAAGTTAAAGCTTACGTAAAAGGTCCTGGAAATGGTCGTGAATCGGCTATAAGAACTATTTATAGTTCAGGAATCGAAGTAACAGAAATTGTAGATGTTACTCCATTACCACATAACGGTTGTCGTCCACCGAAAGCAAGAAGAGTTTAATCAAAATATTTTAAGTTTCATTTTATTGAAACTTGAGCTGTGATTTGATTACACGCAAACTTCTCTGTAATCGCGGCTGCACAGTTTAGGCTTCAGTAGTAAAAGTTTAATTTGTAAAAATGGCAAGATATACTGGTCCAAAATCAAGAATCGCCCGTAAATTTGGCGAACCAATTTTCGGCCCCGATAAAGTTCTAGCAAAAAGGAACTTTCCTCCGGGACAGCACGGAAATTCACGTAGAAAAAAGACATCTGAATATGGTATTCAGCTGCGAGAGAAACAACGTGCAAAATATACCTACGGAGTGCTTGAAAAGCAATTCCGTTTAACATTCGAGAAAGCTGAACGTAGCCGTGGTATTACGGGTGAAGTATTGCTTCAGTTATTAGAATCACGTTTAGATAACATGGTTTATCGTTTAGGTATTGCACCTACTCGTGCATCTGCGCGCCAATTAGTTTCACATCGACATATTGTTGTTGATGGTCAGGTGGTTAATATTGCATCTTATCAGTTGAAACCTGGACAAATAGTAGGTGTGAGAGAAAAGTCAAAATCGTTGGTAGTTATTACTAACGCTCTTGCAGGATTTAATCATAGTAAATATCCTTGGTTAGAATGGGATAAAGGTACATTCAGCGGAAAATATCTGCATTATCCTGAAAGAACTGATATTCCTGAGAATATTAAAGAACAATCGATAGTAGAATTATATTCTAAACAATAATTACATGGCTATATTAACATTTCAAAAACCCGATAAAGTAATTATGTTGCAAGAGGACTCTTTCTTCGGAAAGTTTGAATTTCGTCCTCTTGAACCCGGATACGGCATTACTATTGGAAATGCATTGCGCCGCATCCTGCTTTCTTCACTTGAAGGATTTGCAATTACATCGGTGAAAATTGATGGAGTTGAGCATGAATTTGCTACAATTCCAGGCGTTATCGAAGACGTAACAGGTATTATCCTAAATCTAAAGCAAGTACGTTTTAAACGTATTGTAGATGATTTTGACAGTGAAAAAGTAAGTATTAATATTTCGGGAACAGAGGTGTTTAAAGCTGGTGACATTGCAAAATTATTGTCAGGTTTTGAGGTTTTAAATCCCGAATTTGTGATTTGTCACCTCAACAAAAAAGCTGAGATTCAGCTTGAATTAACCATCAATAAAGGACGCGGATATGTTACAGCAGAAGAAAATCGAGAATTATTATCAACGGATGATCCGTATATAATTGCGATTGATTCAATTTTTACACCTATCCGGAATGTGAAATTTGAAGTAGACAATTATCGTATAGAACAAAAAACTGACTACGAAAAATTACTTATAGAAGTTACTACTGATGGTTCAATTCATCCGAAAGATGCACTGAAAGAAGCTGCGAAAATACTAATCCAACATTTTGTATTATTTTCTGACGACAATAAAATAATGATAGAAGCATCCGATTCTGAAAATATCGAAGAATTTGATGAAGAAGTACTTCATATGCGTCAGCTATTAAAACGTAAATTATCCGACCTTAATCTCTCGGTTCGTGCTCTCAATTGCTTGAAAGCTGCCGATGTTGAAACGTTAGGACAATTGGTTGAACATAATAAAAATGACCTTCTTAAGTTTCGAAATTTCGGTAAGAAATCTCTCACTGAACTGGAAGCACTACTAGATAGTTTGAGTCTTTCTTTCGGTATGGATACTTCTAAATATAAATTAGATAAAGACTAACAGCAATGAGACATAATAAAAAAAATAATCATTTGGGACGTAAAACAGCGCATCGTGGTGCTATGTTATCAAACATGGCCACATCGCTTATTATGCACAAACGTATTTTTACGACTGTTCCTAAAGCCCGAGAATTACGTAAATTTGTAGAGCCAATTTTAACAAAATCAAAAGAGGATACAACCCATTCTAGAAGAGTTGTTTTCAGTTTACTTCAAAGTAAAGAAGCTGTAACTGAACTTTTCCAAAATGTTTCTCAAAAAGTAGCTGATCGTCCAGGTGGATACACACGTATCATTAAAACTGGTTTCCGTTTAGGTGATAATGCTGCAACTTGCTTCATAGAATTAGTTGACTACAATGAAAATATGTTGACAGGTGGAGAAACTAAGAAAGCAAAAACTCGTAGATCACGTAAAAGAGCTTCAGACTCAGATGTAGCGATTGATGCAAAAGAAGTTGCACCCAAAGCAAAATCAAAAAAAGAGAAAGTAGTAGAATCAGAAACTGAAAAGACTGTAGACTCAACTGATAAAAGCGAAGAAACAAAAGCTTAATTTCAAATACGTATTCTACTCGTAAAAGTGGTTTAAATCACTTTAAATAAACAAACAAGCGTTGCGAATAATTCGTGACGCTTCATTTTTAGAATACATTGAAGCCAAAATCTTTATATATGAAACTTTGACTCAGATTAATTAAAGTCTCAGTCAGAGTTCTTATATTTTTGTTTCCATGAAAACAAATAATACAACTTCAGTGTTTTAATTTAAATATATTCACGCTATTTATGAAAAAGATTATTGTAGTAGGATGTGGGTTCGGCGGACTTCAGTTTGTAAAGCATTTAAAGAAAAATACTTATGAGATTATTATAATCGATAAGGCAAACCATCATCAGTTCCCCCCCTTGTTTTATCAGGTTGCTGCGTCACAAATTGAGCCAGCTACCATCTCATTTCCTATTAGAAAGATATTCCAGAATCGGCCGGACATACGCATTCATTTGGCAAATGTAAATTCTGTAAATGCAAAAGAAAAAACTATAGATACTTCAATTGGTAAGTTTAATTACGACTATCTTATAATTGCCAGTGGCGCAAAAACTAACTTTTTTGGGAATGTTGAGACAGAAGAAAATGCACTTGGGTTAAAATCTACATTTCAAGCAATGCATTTACGTAATGTTATTCTTGAAAACTTTGAAAGGTTGCTCTACGTCGAAGATAAAGATCCTTACTATAATATAGTAGTTGTTGGCGGTGGTGCAACAGGAGTTGAAGTGTCGGGTGCTTTAGCTGAAATGAAGAAAGAGGTGCTTCCCAGAGATTTCCCTAATATCGATTTTTCAAAATTGAATATATATATGGTTGAGGGAGCTCAACATACGTTAAGTGCTATGAGTGAGTTTTCACAAAGAAATTCCGAAAAGTATCTTCGTGAGCTTGGAGTCGACATTCATTTTAACACATTCGTGAAGAGCTATGATGGAGATAAACTTACATTTGCAAATGGTAATTTCATACGCACAAAAAGTGTTATTTGGTCGGCCGGCGTGATTGGAAATACGATTGATGGTATTCCTTCAGAGTCTGTATTGCGAAATGGACGAATTAAGGTGAACCACTATAATAAAGTTGAAGGTTTGGATGATATTTTTGCGATTGGAGATATTGCATATATGGAAACCGAAAAATATCCAAGAGGTCATCCCCAATTAGCAAATGTAGCAATTGGACAAGCAAGAAACCTTGCAAAGAACCTACAAAAAAGAGATAATGGTAAATCCGAATTTGTTGAATATGAATATAAGAATTTAGGAACAATGGCTACAGTAGGGAGAAACAAAGCTGTTGTTGATTTACCATTTGCCAAATTTAAAGGTCGTTTCGCATGGTTTATATGGATGTTTCTTCATTTGATGCTCATTCTGAGTGTACGAAACAAACTCGTTATCTTGATCAATTGGGCCAGATATTATTTCACACAAAATAATTCGCTACGTCTTATCCTGAGTGATCCTGATAAAAAAGAATAAATATTATCGACTTTACGTAAATATCATTATCTTTATCGAGTCAACTGATTATAAAAGAATGATATAATGGATAAACGAGAATTTATAAAAAGAGGACTTATTGGGGCAGCTACTATTGGAACAGCAGGAAAAGTAGCTGCAGCCGCTGAAGGTACTGAACGAATTATAAATAGATTTGGAATCAAAAAAAAGCTTGGCGATACTGGTTTTGAAGTTTTTCCTGTTGCCTATGGTGGAATTGTCTCTAATAGAGATGGTCAGTACGCCTCCGATAATTATGTGGCATGGGCATTAGATCATGGAGTCAATTATTTTGATGTGGCACCCAGTTATGGTGATGCACAAGAAAAACTTGGTCTTTCTCTCAAACCCTTTCGTAAAGATAAATATTTGGCTTGTAAGACTACGCAAAGAATGCGTAGAGACGCAGAAAAGGAGTTCGATGAATCACTTCGATTACTACATACAGACTATTTCGATTTATATCAGTTACATAGTGTTACAACACCGCAGGACGTTGAGAAAGCTTTTGGTCCCGATGGGATAATGGAAATGATTGAGAAAGAGAAACAACGAGGAAGAATTCGAAAAGTCGGTTTTTCAGCGCATTCTCAAACGCAAGCTTTATGTGCTATGTCGATGTATGATTTTGATACAGTGATGTTTCCTATAAACTGGCAAATGATTATGCGCGACGGTTGGGGAGCGGGAGTAGCAAACGAAGCCAAACGTAAAGGGATGGGTGTTATTGCACTTAAAGGCTTGATATACAGGAGTTGGACAAATGATGAAGAACGTAAACAATATCCTAAATCGTGGTGTAAACCTATAGATATTAATAATTCCGATTTAGGAGTTGCAGCTCTTAAATACACATTTCAGGCCGGAGCAGATATAATTGTTCCTCCCGGTGATTTCCGAAATTTTGCTTTTTGTGTAGAACATATTGAAGAAATATTGAACAACTCTTTATCGAAGAAGGAGAAAAAACTGCTCGACACCGAATACCTTGCTGTTCAAGATTATCCATTTTTTGATCCCAGAACATAGAAATATCTCTACTCATCAATAATTTATTATCTAATTATTAAACATACAATTCTTGATGTTGCTCTCACCGTGCACTCACGACCGTCCAATAAGTTTCATCTATAATGATTAATAGGCTATTAGAAATATTTTTTGATTTCTGTTTTCATACTTTACAATTTATCTTGTCGAATTAGGTGGTTAATTTCTAATTTCATTATCTTTGCATCATTACCAATAAATGATATAATGAAAAGATTATTACCTTTAATTGTTTTATGTTTTGCTATTACATCAAGCTTACCTGCTCAGGAAAAGGTTAAAGAAGGATACACATTTTTACTCACCGGCGCTTCTTTTGCTTCGCCAAATAATGGATGGTTTGAAGTGGGATGCGAAATTTTGGGAGCAACACCCATTAATCGCGCAATAGGCGGAGAAGCTATTGCCAATACGGCCAATAGGATGATTGATGGATCGCTTTACAATAAAGAAGAGTTTGAAAACCTTGATGCACTCGTGATTATGCAAGTGCACGATAAAGATGTAGTTGAAAATTCACAATTCAAAGAGAAATATACTGATTATGAAACTCCTTTTAATCGCGATAATTATGCGGCTGCCTACGATTACGTTATTAAACGATGGTTGACAGAATGCTATAACCTAAAGTTTGAAGAGAATTCCCGATATTTTAATTCAAAATATGGTAAGCCAGCTGTAATTGTTCTTTGCACCGATTGGCACGATGGACGGGTGACTTACAATTCTTCTGTTAGGAAATTGGGCGAAAAATGGGGTTTCCCGGTTGTTGAATTTGATAAATATATCGGTTTCTCAAAGAATGTAGTTCATCCTGTAACCGGTGAACAAATTAGTCGCTTGTACACCGGAGATAAGCAGGATATTAATGGAGTCACTTACGGCTGGCATCCCGAAAATGGTACCGATAAATATCTACAGCGTAGAATGGGTGCTATTTTTGCAGATACAATGCGTAAGATTTTCCCTATTCTTCCCAAATAAGATATGCTGATACCAGCCAATGATTTAGTTTGTTAGCGTCAATGGGCTGAGAATCTGGAATACTGATGGTGAAAGTGTGATTTCCTGCAGGTATGTTGTCAAGATCGACTTCCACAGGTGGAACATCACTTCCGGGACACCAGTTGCTACGCGACAAATCGGACGATGCCAAAGGTTCCTCGATTTCTTTTTCGGCTCGCTTCCCATTTTCCCCGATATAAGCCATCGGATGTTTCTGAAGCCAAACTCCTGAAGTCGGATTGAATCGGCGAAACGAGGCACAATCTTTACGCCATGGTGTAAAGTTCAAAACTTCTTTACCATCAATCAACAAGATGTTCTTTTGAGGACGGAATTCATCGCCGCCCGAATGACCGCCATGCCCGGTTGCAATATATTTAAGACGCACATTCTTGGAATTTTTCGGAATGCTGAATGGAATTTCCAAATCTTTACGAGAAAAAATATCGGGATGCTTTTGACCAATATAGAAATTGGTGTTTACTAGCGGTTCTACATGTAAATTGGGTTTCTTATCTCCAATAAGGGCGCTTTCGGTAAACGTCATTTTTAAATCTACTTTGTAACCTTCTTTTGTCCAAGTATCAATGAACACTCCAATCAAAACCTCACCTTCAAGCATTGGCAACAAATCTGTTATGTCTTGTTTCCAGGATACATTTTCTGCCCAACCGTCAATATAAACCGGTAGACGTTTTGAAGAGACTGAGTCATTGTTACGACTGAAATGTCCAACACCAAAAGGGGTCATAAAACGCATAAGCTCTACTGTAGGCTTATAATCTTTGCCCTGAACAATTCCGTTAAGTTGCTCATATTTTGTTGTATCTAGCTGAGGATAAACCGCAGAATTGTCGGCAATACCCAACATGTTGATCTTTGAGTCTTTGGGGATCACAAATATAGATCCTGACTTATCCCAGGCATCTCCATTAGATACTAAAGTTACATTTATTTCTACATCAGTATGTTTTTTAAACTTCGGAATGGTTATCTTTTTCAATGCAATACGCCCATTCCCCAAATAAATCAATCCATTCTTCTGACTTACACCGTCAGGATAATCAGTTGGATTGAATAGAAGTGGTGTATTGTCAAAGATTTTTATCTGAACAGGAGATTTAGTGCGCTCCTTGGCAGTCATGTTCACAAATATAGTCACCATTAATATACAAAGACATACTAATTTTTTCATAAAAAGCAGATTAATGTGTTGTTTAGCCGCAAAAATACAAAAAAAAGCTACATTTGTAGTTGTTATAAATTGATTTGCTATGAGAATTAAAGATATTTTGCATACAATAGAACAATTCGCACCGCTATCATTACAAGAGGGTTTTGATAATGCCGGCTTGCAAGTCGGTGATATCAATCAAGAAGCTACCGGCGTTCTGTTTTGTTTGGATGTTACTGAAAAAGTTGTCGAAGAGGCATTAGCATTGGATTGTAACTTAATTATTTCTCATCATCCTTTGCTTTTTCATTCTCTCAAATCGCTTACGGGTAAGTCGTATATTGAACGTTGTGTGATTGAGGCAGTTAGGCATGATGTAGTGATTTATGCTGCTCACACAAATTTGGATAATGCGATGAATGGGGTGAATTATAAGTTGGCTGAAATGTTGGGATTGCAAAATGTGAAAGTGCTTAGTCCTGCAAAAGACAGCTTGCTTAAGCTTGTGACTTTTGTACCTGAATCTCATGCTGAGATTGTTCGAAATGCTCTTTTCAATGCGGGTGCCGGGAATATTGGCGACTATGATTCGTGCAGTTATAATGTTCATGGTGAAGGAACATTTAAAGCTGGTGAAAACGCAAATCCTTTCGTTGGAGAAATTGGGCGTCTCCATTTTGAACCGGAAGTGCGTATAGAAACCGTGTTACCCAAATATAAACAAAAAGATGTTATGAGGGCATTAGTGGCTATTCATCCATACGAAGAACCTGCTTTCGATTTTTATCCTTTGGCAAATTCTTGGGAACAAACAGGAAGTGGCATAGTCGGCTCTCTTTCTGAACCTATGCTCGAACAGGAGTTTTTATATATGCTTAAAGATGTTTTTAATATTCAATGTTTAAAACATTCCCCATTCACAGGAAGAGAAATACGTGATGTTGCACTATGTGGGGGGAGCGGTGCTTTCTTAATTTCGGATGCAATTCATTATGGTGCAGATGCCTTTATTACTGGTGAGGCTAAGTACAACGATTTTTTTGATGTTGAGAATAAGTTATTGCTCGCAGTTATAGGACATTATGAATCTGAAATTTGCACAAAAGAGATTTTAATAGACGTTATTTCGAAAAAATATCCTAACTTTACAGTTCATTTATCGGTGGTTGACAGAAACCCCGTTAATTATTTGTATCTGCCGGCGGTTGACTAGTTCTCGCTATTACAAATGATGTGGTAATGGAATACAACAAATGTATTCAGTTACTGCATTTTTTATTCTAAATGAATTATTATTGAACAATTAATATATAAAACATGGCACAAAGGAAAAAAGTAGTTGAAGAAATACTTGTAGAAGATAAACTGAAAGCTCTCTACAAATTGCAGACATATTTGTCTGAGATTGATAAGATTAAAACCTTGCGCGGTGAATTACCATTGGAGGTTGCCGATCTGGATGATGAAATTGCCGGTTTGAATACACGTATTGCCAAATTTGAACTTGATAAGAAAGAACTTAATGATGCTTCAAAAGTATCAAAAGAAAAGATCGAAACAAGTATGAAAAAGATTGAGAAGTACAACAAGCAAATTGATAATGTTAGAAATAGTAAGGAATATGATCACCTTACAAAAGAAGTGGAATTCGAAACATTAGAAATTGAATTGGCAGAAAAACATATTCGTGAGAATAATGAAAATATTAAGATGTTGGATGAACAGATTGATAAAGCCAATGAGATGCTAAAAGAAAAGTCGATTGATCTTGAACATAAAAAGAATGAACTAGAGAATATCGTTTCTGAAACTAAAAATCAAGAAGAAAAGCTTCGCGAAAAGGCCAAGAAAACTGAAGAAAGTGTTGAACCTCGTTTACTTGCTGCATTTAAACGTATTCGTAAAAATGCTCGAAATGGATTAGGGGTTGTTCCTGTTCAACGTGGTGCATGCGGTGGTTGCTTTAATAAAATTCCGCCTCAGCGACAAATGGATGTTAAAATGGGTAAGAAGATCATTGTTTGTGAATATTGTGGACGAATTATGATTGATCCTGAATTAGCAGGGATTTCTGAATAATACAAACATTATAAAATTTAAAAAGGAGATGAGCATATAATGCACATCTCCTTTTTAAATTGCTTTCTATCTCGTTCTTAATAACGTTACACAATTTCAGTAAACTATAATGAAATTCTTATTATAGGCGCAATCTTTCTATCGAATAATAACTTTTAATAAATTAATATAATGTAATATTGATTTATCAAAAGTCTTTATCAGTTTGCTGGAGTTAAAACTTAAAAGAGACTCCACCCATCATGTTGAAACCTTGTGCTGGATATCCATACCAAATATCATATTCTTGAGATAACAAATTGTTTGCTTTCAAGTTAAGTGATAGTTTTGGAGTAATTAGATATGATACCCCGATATTTAAGTCGTTAATATTCTCCATCTTAACATTCTCTCCGCTTATATAAGACCAGCGTTCGTTCGCATAATAGTAGTTCAATGTAAACTTCAAATTAGTAGAAGCATTATAAGTAGCAACTAATTTGGTCTCCCACTCCGGCATATTAAATGCAAGAGAATTCGATGCCTCGGTTGCAACGATGGTCATGTTTTTTGTTTTATAGAAGTTCTTCTTTAAATGAACTGAAATATCAAGTGGTGCCCAAATATTTGATTGTATCATTCCTCCCAAATATGAATGCGTGAGTTCGGCATAAATGGGAGATAATGACTCTCTTATCATTTCTTGATCGAAAGGGTTTTCGGTATTAAATTCATTGAAATTATCCAAAATGAAGAAATGCTCATTATCTGTTCTTTTGTACCCACCTAAAATATCGAAACGGAAACCGTTCAATTCACCGATCTTTATTCCTCCATTTATATCTACATAGCTAATAGATGGTTTAATGATAACTGTAGGAGTTATGTAACGTGATTCGTTCCATATATCTAAGAAGGTATTATTATCATATCCTCCTTTTAAATCAGCAAATACAGATGAATGGTCTGTTATTTTTAAACTCAATTCTATATTAGGTGTTAAACGTACTTCGAACTTTTCGTGTTGTTGGAACATTACATTAATTCCAAGTAAAGTTCTCCAATTTAATCCTTCGAAAATAATATAAGGATTTGTTTTAACTAACATATAATTCTTATATTCTATAACTGCGGGATCATTAGTACTTCCATAAAATGTAGTGAACAATTCACCATTTAAACCAAAAGTACTTCCCATATCTTGAATAGGTTTATTTAGGTTTACCCCTAAATCAAACTGATTACCTTTAATACCATTATTAACTAATGAAGAACCATATTTAGTAGAAAAGTTTTTGTAATCTGCATAACCTTTATATTTTAACCATGAATCAGATGTTGATTCAAGATTAATCCCCAAATTTAAAACATTAAGTTTCTGATTCTCATTATCATATGTGCGTATATTTCCAAATGAATTACCATAATAGTTGTACATTGAATGAAAATAAGAAGTATAAGCATTCATTTTTAAGGAATTAAAATAATGATTAAATTTTAGTTGCCCTAAATCATCCATCAAATTAGCATTATTGTTTTGAGGGTTAGATTCTTGTGTGTACTTAATGTTTCCATTAGTTGAATAATGAAGGAAATTAAACCTTAGATCACTCTTTTCGTTACTTATAATGCGGAATCCCAGTTCACCGTCAATATTAGCATAATTACCAACACTTAAAGCTGCATATCCTTTTGTATAGTCAAAAGGTATAGTCGTCATTAAATCTGACGGAGCAGGTATTGCTATTTCAAGTGGAGGAGTGATTCGTCCCCCCCAATTTGAATAAGAGATATTTGCCTTTTTTACATCAGGAACTGGAAGAGTTGGAAGTGTACGAATCTTGTTTGCATCTTGCAAAGTAGGATTGAATTCTCTTTCAAGTTGTAACTGTCTTCTTAAAAGTGTATCCGGTTGTTGAGCAAATAGTCCAATAGTTAATAATAAACCGGATAAAATTGTAAATATATATTTCTTCATCATTAAATGTGAGTTATCAGTTTTGATTGTTAATTGTTTAGTCTTTCATTGATCAACTGTTGGATATCTGGTTCTTTACCTTTGTAGTTTTCCTTCAGACTTTCCAAATATTGGCGTGCCTGGAAATTGTCCCCTTTTGCTTTATAAGTGTCAGATAAAACAATAAGTGCCCGAGCCATCCAATACTGATGAGGCGTTCCCTTTTGCATAAAGTCTTTAACCTGCGCTTCAGCTTTGTCGTAAGATTTCCAATTGTAATATATATTACTAAGAATATATTGAGCTTCAGCACCATAAATACTTCTAGTATCTTTTGCTAATTCTTGGTAATCAACAATGGCTTTATCAGTTTCGTTCACTTGTTGAAACGATTTACCACGAATATAAGTAGCTTCTGTTTTAACTTCTGGAGATAAATTGATTTGACTAATAAGATCTGATGCTGCTCTAGCTGATTCATGATAACTTTCTAATTTATATTGAGTTCTAACAACACCTAACAGGCCTTCAATTTGTTTCTCTTTGCTTTGCGATACATTTGCCAACATAGAATAATCTCTCAATGCTAACTGAAAATCACCTTTTGCATATGCATATTGTGAAGTAAAGGTTAGAACATCTTCCATATATTTTTCACTGTTATTGTCAATGACTTTCCTAAAATATGATATTGCTTGTTGTTGATTACCTTTTTTATCCGAAATCAATCCCATATAATAGTTTGCATCATTACTGTATGCTCCATTCGGAAAACTCTGTAAATATTTCAGCAAAGCCGTTTCAGCTTCTTGTGGAGAGTTTTTCATATACATACTTTCAGCAGCGATAAATGTTAGAGAATCTTGACGTGATGGTGAAATCTTCATACCACCGGGTAAGGAGTTGGCGTAATTAACATACGATTGAATATCATTCATATCTCGATAGACTGTTTCCATTGAAACAAGTGCTGTTCGTGCATCATCCGATCCGGGGAAATTCTCGATTACGCTTTTATATGCACTAATGCTTTGAGAGTAATTTCCAGCATTATAATATAACTGCCCCAATTGGATACCACCCTTTCCAGCTGAAGGACTTTTTGGAAAAGTTGAAATGAGTTCTTGAAGCGTGCTGATAGCTTCGGTTTCCCGATTAATCATTGTAAGCGCACGACTTTTTTCATATAAAGCATCGTCATAATAAGTAGAGTTTGGGAAATTGCTCATCATCTGATTCAGTATCACAATTTTACCTTGATAATTATGTTGCAATCCCATTACGAATGCTTTTTGATATGCTGCATAATCAGCTGTTTCAGGATTAGCGTTAGATGCTTGAGCGTAATACTGTTCGGCATTAGCGAAGTTACGATTGTAATAATAAGTGTCGCCGACTCTATTTAGAGCATCTGCATATTCTGCTCTGTTTTTATTGGACTCAGTCGATAAATATTTAAGAAATGATTGTTGAGCTTTTGTATATTGTTGCTGTTTGAATTGTGCATATCCTAAGTTATACCAACCTAAGGCATAATTTTCATTTCTTGAAGAAGCTCTTTGAGTAAATTGTGAATAATCAGAAGCAGCACTATCAAAATTACCAATACGGTAAAAACTTTCTCCGCGCCAATAAAGAGCATTACTTAATGATGTTAAATCATTATCGCCCATTGCAATAGTATTGTTGAAATGTTGAATAGCATTATTCATATTTCCATTGATAAACTCCTGTGCGCCCAGTTGAAAGAGAACTTTCTGCTTAGTCTCAAGAATCTGTCTGCCTGGTCTTTCAATACGATTGATAGCATTCAATGCCGCATTATAATCTTTTGTGGTAAGAAATGTCTCTGCAAGAATATCATTTACCTGATCAGTAAATTGAGAATTGGGGAATTCCTTTAAAAAGTTCTCAAATAAAGTAATGGATTCACTGAAAACAGAAAAGTTGGTTTGATGAATTAATAAAGCGTAATTAAACATTGCTGTTTCGCGTGCCTTTACATCAAAAGAATCTCTGGAAGCAGATTCAAAAGCCATCTGAGCTTTTTGTCTTTCCCCCAGTTTTAGGTAAGTTTGCCCCAATTGTAATTGAGCATTCTGCGACAAAGCATCCCGATCCTTTATTGCATTTTGAAACATTGGAATAGCCTCATTCAATTTACCTGCTTCCACATAAGAGAGACCTATAAAATAGGCATCGCCCCGTAGTGGAGAATCGGTTTTCTGCAGATAGTTTTCGTAATATGGGATTGCCCTGGTTGGGCGTCCAGACCTGAAATGGCTGTTTCCCAAGACACGATACATTTCTGTAATATGATCACTTGCCGGATAGGTTGAAATAAAAGCATCTGCCAACTGGATTGCATTTTCAAGATTTCCATTAAAGAAAGTAGATTGAGCAGAATAAAAAGCCACTTCCTCTTTGTATTCCGGGTTGCTTTTCAGTCGTTCGAAACGTTGGATAGCATTGTCGTATTCTCCATTTTTATAATCGATATATCCCAGATAAAAATTACCGGCATTATTGTATTCACTGCTATTTTGCGAAAGAAGTCCGAACAATCGGTATGCTTCATTTAGTTTCCCCAACTGTAAATTTGAGTAAGCAGTTCTGAAACTATGATCTTCCTGTTCAGAAGAGGTTAGGTAGTCCAGATTTGATTGATCAAGCCAAAATTTAGCCAATTCCCAATTTTTTTCATCAAAATGATAAGAGCCGATAAAGAAAAGTACTTGATTTCGATGAATGGTTTCTGGGTAGCGGTCTAGAAACTCCTTCAACATATCTGCGCTGTTCTTATCGCCTTTGTAGAAGGCAGATGCAGCATTCATATAAGCCGCTTCTTCCAAAAGGAAAGCATCTTTTCCGATTGATGAGTATTGCATTAACAAATCTTGTGCACCCGTGTAATTTCTTTCAAGGAACATCTCTTTTCCTTGGTTGAAAAGTTTTTCAGGTTGCTGATGATAAACTGTTCGTTGGGCAAAAAGGCTGTATGAAGCGATAACCAAACAGAACAAGACAATGATTTTTTTCATATGTGAATTATTTTCTATTTTATCTTCAGATATTAAGACTTAATTTCTTAATTATCGTTTAACTCTTAAAGTAATTAAAACTATGAATTTAGCAATTTCTCAATCCCCTGTCGAATCGAAGTCAGTCCAAAATCGGCTGGATTAAGTTGATTTCTATTGATAAACAATAGTTCTTCAACATCATCTTGAGCTTTCAACTGACTGAAATATTTAACGTTACATGAGAAAAACATATCCACAGTATGAACTTCAAAATCCGAATATACATAAATATTTGGAATTGAAAAAAGGTATTCTGCAGAAGTTACTATCAACCTTGTTTCTTCCAACACTTCACGAGCTACGGCCTGTTCAGCGGTTTCATTCATATCAATAAACCCGCCGGGCAGATCAAAAGTCCCTTTGGCAGGTTCTTTTGCCCGTCTAGCTACCAATATTTCGTGATCATCATTTTTGATAATGGCAACCACTGCAGCAGAAGAGTTGAAATAGTAAACGAAACTGCAATCGGCACATCTTTTTGATTTCTCGTTGTTTTCTATGAAGTTTTTAGAACCACATTTAGGACAGAAATGAAACTGTTTAAGTGGATGTGTCATAAGTATATACGTCTTTTAATTTATTATCTATGTGATACGTGAACAATTTGCGTAGGGGGTAATTCTCTGTTACGTTTATCCACAGCATCAATAACATTATCAGCAAGTGCAGCAAAAGCCATTCCTGTGATGCTGTCGGAGTTCAAAGCAACAGGTTTCCCATCGTCACCGCCTTCACGAATGCTTTGCACAATTGGAATCTGACCAAGCAGAGCATAACCCTCTTCCTCTGCAAAGTTCTTAACACCTTCTTTACCAAAGAGATAATATTTGTTTTCAGGCAGTTCGGCAGGTGTAAACCACGCCATATTCTCTACCAATCCCAAAATGGGTACTTCCACTTTTTCGGCCGAGAACATACTTATTCCCTTGCGAGCATCTGCAAGTGCAACTTCCTGTGGTGTGCTCACAATCACGGCCCCAGTAATGGGAAGTGTTTGTACGAGCGTTAAGTGAATATCGCTTGTGCCCGGTGGAAAATCGATAAGGAAATAGTCCAAATCGCCCCAGTCGGCATCTATAATCAATTGTTTGAGGGCATTACCTGCCATTGCACCTCGCCATACCACCGCTTCTTTTTTATTCACAAAGAAACCGATCGATAGCATTTTTACACCGTAATTTTCTATAGGGACAATCAGATCGCGACCATCTTTGTTTTCCAGTGATGGTTGTTCGTTTTCCACATCCAGCATTTTTGGAACAGACGGACCAAAAATATCGGCATCCAACAGTCCCACTTTGTAACCCTTATTTGCCAGTGCCACAGCAAGATTTGTGCATACTGTACTTTTACCGACGCCACCTTTTCCGGATGCCACGGCAATAATATTTTTAACACCGGGCAAAATATCCGGAAGTTCAGGACGAGGTTTCTGTTTTGATTTTACTGATATATTACCTTTAATATCAACATTTTTATCGACATAAGTGAGGATGGCCTGTTCCGCCATTTTGACCAATGATTTAATGAACGGATCGTTTGCTTTTTCAGTGATAAGTGAAAAGCTCACTTTCATACCTTCAATGCGGATATTGTCTTCTACCATTCCGGCAGAAACTATGTCCTGTCCAGTTCCGGGATAGCGCACGTTTTTCAGTGCGTCTAAAATTAGTTGAGGATATAATGTCATATTTATTGTGTGCTTAAATATTTAAATCATATTATTTGTATTTCTGCCATAACTTCTGTAAGAATCAGGTTCAATCTCGATATCAGGTTCAATCCATTCCTCTTTCTTAGGGCAAATAAATTTGATGTACCTTATGTTTAAACCCCTTGAACGCCATTGTTGTTCATAAAAAGTCTGAATTTGCAGTATAGGATCGTCAAATCCCGAATTGTAGAGGTCGTCTGTGTCAAAAAGAACCGTCAATCCGTTTTCTTCAATCATTGTTTTTGTGTAAGTATAAAGAAAATTACTGTCGGACTTTAGATGTATAATGCCATCTGTATTAAGTATTTGACTATAACTGTCCATGAATCGGGTAGAGGTAAGCCGTTTGTTTGTTTTCTTCATCTGCGGATCAGGAAAGGTGATCCAGATTTCTGTGACCTCGTTTTCATCAAAAAAGTGGTTTATCAACTCGATTTGAGTGCGCAAAAAAGCAACATTCTGCATATTGTTTTCAAGCGCTTCGGTAGCCCCTTTCCACATACGCGCTCCCTTTATGTCGATGCCAATAAAATTCTTTTCGGGGTAAAGTTTTGCTAGTCCAACCGTGTATTCTCCTTTACCACAGCCAAGTTCAAGTACAATCGGATTATCATTTTTAAAGAAGGTGTTCCATTTTCCTTTCAGTGGAAATTCCTCTTTTTGAAGCGTACCAAACGTGTATTGAAACACATTGTTGTACGTTTTCATGTCAGCAAATTTGGCAAGTTTATTCTTTCCCATTCGTTAATAAAGTAAATATCAATGCAAAAATAGGCATTTAGTGACAAAAAACAGCAATAAGTTTTGTCGAATAAACCATAAAATGTGAATTATTGTTAGTTCTCTTGAATGCAGAATAATTATTTAAGGATTCAAAGAATGATATCGATTCTTTATGATGAAAATGTGAAATCACAGTGAAATTTTAGTGAGACCATAGTGAGACCATAGTGGGAGGAGGGTGAGACCATGGTGTTAGTTGTAAAAAGATATTTTTGATGTGTTTTGAGAGCAAGTAGGGTGCAAAAAAAGAAGCAGTCGATCTCTGAAAATGATTAAAAAAAAGGTTCGAAAAAAAGGATGGAGTTTCAATATAATATTTAACTTTGTATAGTATATAAACCTTAAAATACATATTTTTTATGAGAGTTAATGACATAATGACACAACTTGAGGCCAAACACCCCGGTGAGTCTGAGTATTTACAAGCAGTTAAAGAAGTGCTGATTTCTATTGAGGACGTTTATAATGAACATCCCGAATTTGAAAAAGCAGCCATTGTTGAACGCCTTGTTGAACCCGACAGGATTTTTACTTTTAGAGTACCTTGGGTTGACGATAAAGGAACAGTTCATGTGAACATCGGTCACAGAGTACAGTTTAACGGAGCAATTGGTCCGTATAAAGGCGGCATTAGATTTCATCCTTCTGTAACACTTTCTACATTAAAATTTTTAGGATTTGAGCAGACTTTTAAAAATGCCCTTACAACCTTGCCCATGGGCGGAGGAAAAGGAGGTGCTGATTTTTCTCCTAAAGGTAAGTCCGATGCAGAGATAATGCGATTCTGTCAATCATTTGTTACTGAATTATGGCGGAATATTGGTCCTGATACAGATGTTCCTGCCGGTGACGTTGGAGTTGGCGGTAGAGAAGTGGGTTACATGTTTGGCATGTACAAAAAATTGGCTCGCGAGCATACAGGAACATTCACTGGCAAAGGGATGTCGTTTGGCGGATCACGCTTACGCCCTGAAGCAACGGGGTTTGGAGCTTTATATTTTGTTCAACAAATGTGCAAAACACACAATATAGAACTTAAAGGCAAAACAATTGGCATTTCGGGATTCGGAAATGTAGCCTGGGGCGCCGTTTCTAAAGCGACAGAACTGGGAGCTAAAGTGGTAACTATTTCTGGACCTGATGGAATGATTTATGATGAGGAAGGTGTAAATACACCAGAGAAAATCGAATATTTACTGGAACTTAGGAATTCTGGCAATGATGTGTGTGAGCCGTATGCAGAAGAATTTCCAAGCGCAAAGTTCTACCCGGGCAAAAAACCTTGGGAGTTCAAAATCGATATTGCATTGCCATGTGCTTTTCAAAATGAGTTGAATATTGAAGATGCCAAAAAGCTGAAAGAGAATGGAGTTCTTTTAGTGGCCGAAGTATCTAATATGGGTTGCACGGCAGAGGCAGTCGACTTTTTTGCAGAAAATCAAATGTTGTTTGCTCCCGGAAAGGCAGTTAATGCAGGTGGCGTTGCTTGTTCAGGCTTGGAGATGTCGCAAAATGCAATGCATCTTTCGTGGGCTAACGATGAGGTAGATAGGCGTTTACACCAAATAATGAGCGATATTCATCAGCAATGTGTGACTTACGGAAGACAAGAAAATTATATTAACTATGTTAAAGGAGCCAACGTTGCGGGATTCATGAAAGTTGCCGATGCCATGATGGCGCAAGGCATTGTATGAAGCCTTTTCTATATAACGTTGCAGAAATATTTTATCGTGAATACGGCAATAAGCTGTATCAGACGACTTTTGTATTTCCCAATCGCAGGGCAGGTGTTTTCTTTCGAAAATACCTGGCCGAGATTGCGGGGAAGCCTATTTTTTCGCCTACAGTAATCACAGTTCAAGAATTATTCGAAATGCTGTCGGACAAACAGCCAGCTGATAAGATTGAAATGCTTGTGTTGTTATATAAGCAGTTTAGGATTATCTCCGGATCGGAAGAGTCGTTTGATGATTTTCTGTATTGGGGTGAATTGTTGCTGAACGATTTTAATGACGTTGATAAACACATGGTTGATGCACGTCAGTTATTCAGTAACGTGGAACAACTTAAATCGATGGAAGGAGATATGTCGTATCTGTCTCCAGAACAAATTGTTGCAATCCGGCGCTTTTGGGATAATTTTATGCCGGTAAAAGATGAAATCACTAAAAAACACTTTCTGGAGACTTGGCAGATACTTTATCAATTATATACTTCTTTCAAAGATGAACTGCTCAAAAAGGGAATGGCATATGAGGGCATGATATTCAGAGAGGTAGCTGAACGGGCGCGTTTAAAAGAGGAGCTTAAACTCTCGTTTCAGAAGATTGTTTTTGTAGGTTTGAACGCGTTAACTACGTCAGAAGTTGTTTTGATGAGATATTTGCGTGATCGAGATGTAGCTGATTTCTATTGGGATTACGATTCACCCTTAGTCTGTGATGAGCAGAATAAAGCTTCATTTTGGATCAAAACAAATTTGAATCAGTTCCCCTCTAAATTTGATATTCATGAACCTGATGAATCGAATGCGATTGCTGATATTGATGTAATTGGGGTTCCTTCGGCAGTGGGGCAGGCAAAACAAGTTGGCACCATTTTAAGTCAACTGGTTGATAGTGGAGCAATTTCTGATCCACAAGAGGCTATAAATACGGCTATTGTGCTGCCGGACGAGAATTTGTTGTTGCCTGTAATTTACTCAATCCCGGAAACTATCGAAAAAATCAATGTGACAATGGGTTATGGATTGTCACATTCGTCTGTCTCAAGTCTTATGGAACATGTTTCTTTGCTTCATAAGAATATAAGACAATCGAATGGTGAAACAGCTTTTTATTACCGACATGTGCTTTCTATATTGAATCATCCGCTTGTGCAGAAAGTTTCAAAAAATGGAGCGGATAAGGTAAAAGCATATATCCTAAGCAAAAACCGGGTGGTTGTTCCGCTATCGCAACTTCAAGAAGGGGTAGTACTCACAAAGATTTTTCAATCGGTTACAGATTGGCAAGAAGTTCCTGATTATCTTCATGATATACTTGGTAAAATATCGTCGTTGCTTTCTGTTGACAAGGAAATACAAAAAGAAACTGAGAATGATACACGTCCCATCGACCTTGAACTTGAGTTTATTGTTCAATACTATAAAACTATCACGAGACTTCAGGATACGTTGAGTAGTTCTACTTCCATGTCGGTGGAGACTTGGTTCCGATTATTAAAAAAACTCACGCTAAACATAAGTGTTCCTTTTAGTGGTGAGCCTTTATCTGGTTTGCAGGTGATGGGTGTGTTGGAAACGCGGGTAATCGATTTCGAGAATATTATTATCCTGTCTATGAACGAGGGAGTGTTTCCGTTGAAACAAGCTTCGACTTCGTTTATTCCTTACAACCTCAGAAAGGGTTTCGGTCTTCCAACTTATGAGCATCAGGACAGCACGTATGCGTATCATTTTTATAGAATGATTAGTCGCGCAAAACGAGTGTTCATGCTATATGATACTCGAATGGAAGATATGCAATCAGGTGAGGTGAGTCGCTACGTTTATCAACTCAAATATCTTTATCCAAACCAGGTAAACTTGAGAGAATATGTAGCAAATTATGATGTGACGGCTCCCGAAACACTTCCTGTTTCGGTTGAGAAATCGGCGGTAGTACTTGAAAAACTTAAGGCATTTTGTGCCGACGGTGAAAAAAGCTTGTCTGCTTCGTCAATTAATACTTATATTAATTGCCCTTTGCAGTTCTATTTCACTGCAGTAGAGGGGCTTAGTGAAGAAGAAGAGGTGCAGGAGTCGGTGGAATCAAGTATTTTTGGCTTGATCTTTCACCGGATTATGGAAAAAATGTATAATCGTTATAAGGGACAGACCGTTACACCTGATGTGCTTACAGCCCTTGCAGCTGATGATAAACTCATTACGCAATTGCTGGAACAGACTTTTGCTGAGTATTATTTCAAGGATAAGGAACATCCTCAATCTCTTGAAGGGCAACTTTATCTTATTGGGGAAATCTTGCGCAGTTATGTTAAGCAGACTTTGGAACTCGACAAACAGTTTACACCTTTCGATTATATTGGTTCTGAACATCGTTTCAAGGATATTTATCCTGTGAATGCAGGTTTGAAAGTGAACTTCAAGGGAAGTATCGATCGCATTGATAAGGTGAATGATTCGTATCGCATTATAGATTATAAGAGCGGAAAGGGCGACTTGAATTTCAATGATTTGTCAGCAATATTTGATGCGTCAAAAGCAAAGCGACCATACCAAATATTACAAGTTTTGATCTATTGCCTTTTTTATGATCGTGAAAACTCAGCACGAAATCTTTCTCCTTCTGTGTATTATCTTCTCAAGATTTTCTCAGGAAGCAATCATGCAGTAACATATCAGAATCAACCGATTAATGATTTTGCAAAATTACTACCTGAGTTTACTGATAAGTTTAATCGTTGCATTGAAGACATTTTCAACCCGGAAATCCCTTTTTCTCAAACGCAAAACGATGATAATTGCACTTGGTGTGCGTTTAAAGATGTTTGCGGCAAATCAAAAAAGGTGGGTTATTGATTTGATGTAACTGCTTGTTCTTTCCCTAACCTTTTCTCCGTTTCCAACTCATTCACAATCTAGTCCTTATCTTTTCCTAATCGTTTGAAGAATCCATATAAAAAGCAAATCGCAACAAGTAACATAATGCCCAAAGAGATGTAGGCAATGATGTCAGTTACTTTGATACTTTGTGGATCAAACTTGAAAACGATTGTGTGTTCTCCTGCCGGAACAGGTAATGCACGCAATGTGTAGTTGGCACGGAACATCTCGGCCGGCTTTCCGTCAATGGTTATTTGCCATCCTTTAGGATAATAGATTTCAGAGAATACAGCCAACTCATCTTTCTTGGCATTTGCATGATAGGTGAGGATGTTTGAATCGTAGGATGTGAGTGAAATTGTTGAGGCTGAGTCTTTTGGAGTAACATTAAATCCGTCCAAAACGGGAGCGTACTTCTTATCTGCAACGGCTTGTGAACGCAAATCGAGTTTTCCTAATGTCTCAATTTCTTCATCGGCAGTTCCAGTAAAGGTGATATTATCGACAAACCATGCATTTCCTTGAGCATAAGGATTTAACACGGGAATGGCTCCTCCTTCTTGTGCAGGTAATATCGTCCAACGGGAATTTAACATGTTCAACACCTTAAAGTCATCGGCATTAACGGAATCCATTGCACCATTTGTCTGAACAATATCTTGTTGCAATGCCATCATTTCCTTGCCCAAATGTACATCAATCAAATCTTGATATCTGCGAAGTTTGGCAGCATGATATCCACCAATAGTTTTATGATAATAGGGTGTAACTCCATCATTGAAAGTGCTGGTAGCCATATTAAGTACCCTATAATATTTTGTTGTGTCTTGCAGAATATACTCATCTGCAGGCGTTTTTGCAAATATCTGTTGGCGTTGCGACTGTTCATGAAAATCACTGTCGTTGAGGTATCGCTTATTCACACCCCACATATCTCCGAGACAAAGTACCAGAATCAGTGATGCCGTCCAAGAGGCATTTAGCTTTTTGTTCACAAATAGCCAGATGAACAGTGTTCCAATAACAGTGATAAACGCTGATCGCCAGGCATCTGCAGTGAACATTGAGATGCGCATATCTGTTAAGTTGCCAATGAGAGGTTGAATATGTTCAGGTGGCAAAGACTGAAACGCTTGCATCTCAGAACCTGAGATGAAGGAAGAGAAAAATAGCTTAGGCAGTAATGCCATTACTAGTGCCACACCTCCGGTGAGTCCCAGACTGATATAAACATTTTTCATGTTGTTCTTTATCGTGTCCGGATGTTCAATAATTTCCTTCAACGCAAAGATTGCCAATACCGGGATGCAGAATTCTGCAATCACAAGTATCGACGATACAGTTCTGAATTTATTGTAAAGTGGAACATTATCGATAAAGAAATCGGTCAGTCCCATGAAGTTATGTCCCCACGAAAGAAGTATTGAGAAGATTGTTCCTGCCAACATCGCCCATTTCATTGGTCCTTTCACGATGAAAAGTCCCAAAATAAAAAGCATCATCACAAAAGCACCTACATACACTGGTCCCGATGTGCCGGGTTGTTCGCCCCAGTACTGACCAATCTGAGAATAGAGTTGGCGATATTCGGGACGAGCTTTGCTCATCGCTTTTTCGTTTTCCGAAATGGGAACGCTGGCGCCTCCTTTTGTGTTGGGAATCAATAAGGTAAGAGTTTCATCGATTCCATAACTCCATTGAGTGATATAATTCCGTTCTAACCCGCTTTCCGATTTATTTTCAGCACCATGATGTGTCAGTTCTGACTTTCCACGCATGGTCTCTTTTGAATACTCGTAAGTGTGATATAAATTGGATGAGTTAGCTAAAATACCGATAACGCCGGCAACTATGAGTACTGCCGTTGATTTTAAGAAAGAAGGAACTTCCTTTTTTCTAATGGCATCAATTAACAGCGCAATAACAATAAATACCATCACAAACAAGAAGTAATATGTCATCTGCAGGTGGTTTGCCGATATCTGAAAAGCGACAAATACCATAAAGAGAAAGGACCCCAGCAAGTATTTCTTTCGGTAGATATAAACTAATCCTGCAATCGTTGGCGGAATATATGCCAATGTTGTGAATTTCCATATATGACCGGCGTCAATCAGAATGAAGAAATATGAAGAAAAGGCCCAAACGATTGCTCCCAAAGCACTGAGCAATGGTTTTGCCTTAAATGCACGCATCAGGATATAAAATCCCATCAGCATAATAAAAAGCAATGCAACGTATTGTGGAAGAAACAGTTGGTACAGTTGTTTTGCCGCATCTTGCGGTTTTGATGAATTGTATGTCGGCGACATCTGATAAGTCGGCATTCCGCCAAACATAGAGTTGATCCATCTTGTGCGTTCCCCGTGATGTCGACTCATGTAGTCCACTTGTTCCTGACCTTGCCCAATGGCAGCCAGAGAATCGCTTTGAGTGATAACGCGTCCCTCAAAAATTGCCGGAGCAAAATAGATAAAGGAGATAATGATAAAGGCCAGTATCACAATTAGATCAGGCAGCATTTTCTTTAACGTATTGGACTTTTTCATACGATTCTTTAGTTTTGTTTCTTTATGTATTATGAGTCAATTAAGTGCAAATTTACAAGAATATTCTTTGAAACCCTTGTCATATGGTAAATTCTTTCACATAAAAAAACAGTGAAACATTAAAGTTCCACTGTTTTAAAGTAGTAGTTTATTTAATATTGTTTAAAATCGTTTACCAATTGAAATTCCCATTCGTGGATAAGCACCGTCGTTGACAAAATCCCTGCCTCCTCCAAATAAGATTTCTCCAACCCAATCGTTTTTAGTAATATATTTCCATCCGAGACCCAAGCCAAGTCCTGCACCTAAATCCTCTTCAATTGTTTCTCCATCAATTACAAGATTTGTATCATTAACAGGAGAAAAGAGCGATCCATTTGCTTCAATGAAGAAACCTGCTCCATATTTATCGAGTGACTTGCTATTGCCACCGAAGAACCAACGGAAATATGGGGTAAAAGCAAAATCCATCATATATTCGTCGGCCAGATTGATTCCAACAGAAGCTCCTAAGCTGATATCGGAATTCAATAGTCGTTCGTATGATACCTCAGGATATAAAGCAAAAATGGTAGTCGGCAAGTTCAATTTTACTTCATTGAGCTTGATCGGTTGTTCCTTTTCCAGACTAAATCCGAAGAGACTTTCCAAATGGCTTTGTGAAAATACAGAAACGCTTATCAACAAAGCTAGTATAAGAACTGGAATCTTTTTCATAAATTAATAGCGTTAATTATTTAATAAATGCTTCTATTTATTTAGATGGAAAATTGTAAAAAACGTTGCAAACTTTTAGTTAAAGTAAATCAAAATCGTTCATTATTTTATTTCACTTCCAGGTAACACTTTTTTCTCTGGTTCAATTAAAGCCAGTGAACCATCAGCATTTTCCGCAGATAGAATCATTCCTTCCGATAAGAATCCCCGCATTTTTCGCGGTTCAAGATTGGCAATAAAACAAACCTGTTTACCTACCAGTTCTTCCGGATTAGGATAATATGCAGCGATCCCCGATAAAATGGTACGTTTCTTTAGACCATCATCAAGTAAAAAACGAAGTAACTTATCAGCCTTTGGCACTTTTTCGCATTCAAGTACAGTACCAACACGAATATCCAGTTTCTCAAAAGCGTCAATTGTAATGGTTTCCTTAATTGGTTTTGCTTTATACTCACTTGCCTCATTCGCTTTTTTTGTATCAAGAAGTTTCTGAACTTGTTTTTCAACAACCTCATCATCCATTTTCTCAAACAACAATTCAGAGTCATTTAATTTATGTCCTGCAGGAAGTAAATCAGTCTGACCTAATTTGTCCCAACCAAAATCACCGGCATTGATCATTTTGTTGATTTTGACAGTGCTAAACGGTAGGAACGGCTCGAATACTATTCCCAGATTTGCAGTTATTTGCAATGCTATATTCAAAATGGTTGCTGTGCGATCCATATCTGTTTTAGCCGTTTTCCAAGGTTCTGTGTCGGCAAGATATTTGTTCCCGATGCGTGCAAGATTCATTGCATCTTTCAATGCTTCGCGGAAGTGAAAATTATCGAGATTCTTTTCAACAGCCTCTTTCACTCCCTTCACTTCCCGCAGTGTTTGTTCGTCAAACTCAGTCAGTTTTCCGCATGCCGGCACTTCGTTATTGAAATATTTTTGAGTAAGCACGAGTGCACGATTGATAAAATTACCCAATACCGCAACCAGTTCATTATTATTACGTGCCTGAAAATCTTTCCAGGTGAAATCGTTATCCTTTGTTTCAGGCGCATTAGCTGTGAGAACATATCGCAAAACATCCTGTTTACCGGGGAATTCTTCAAGATATTCGTGTAGCCACACTGCCCAATTATGAGAAGTTGAAATCTTATCCCCTTCAAGATTCAAGAATTCATTTGCCGGCACATTATCAGGCAAGATAAAAGAACCCTCTGCTTTTAGCATAGATGGGAACACAATACAGTGAAACACAATATTATCCTTTCCGATAAAATGTATCAATCTCGTGTCTTCATCTTTCCACCATTTTTCCCAGTCGCCATATTTATCAGGTTGGTTTGCACACAGCTCTTTCGTGTTGGAAATATAACCGATAGGCGCATCAAACCAAACATATAACACTTTTCCTTCGCCACCCTTAACCGGAACTGGAACACCCCAATCCAAGTCGCGACTTACTGCGCGTGGTTGCAAACCCATATCGATCCACGATTTGCATTGTCCATAAACATTTGATTTCCATTCCTTATGATCCTCCAAAATCCACTTGCGAAGACCCTCTTCATGTTTGTCGAGTGGCAAATACCAATGTTTTGTTTTGCGCATAACCGGTTGACTTCCGCTCAGCGCCGATTTTGGATTTATCAGATCCGTAGCATTGAGTGAGCTTCCGCACTTTTCGCACTGATCACCATAAGCATTTTCATTTCCACAAATGGGACAAGTACCCGTAATATATCGGTCGGCCAAGAATTGTTGCGCCTCTTCATCATAATATTGTTCGCTTTCCTGTTCAAGAAATTCACCTTTTTCATAGAGTTTCAAGAAGAAGTCTGAAGCCGTTTTGTGGTGAATCTCAGAGGTTGTACGCGAATAAATATCGAAAGTGATACCAAATTCCGCAAACGACTGTTTAATCAAATTGTGATATCTGTCAACAATATCCTGCGGAGAAACTCCCTCTTTACGGGCTTTGATTGTAATTGGAATACCGTGCTCGTCAGAGCCGCCAATTAGAACAACTTCTACACCTTTTAGTCGTAAATAACGGGCATAAATATCTGCAGGAACATATACTCCCGCAAGGTGTCCAATGTGTACAGGACCATTTGCGTACGGCAAAGCCGTTGTGATTAGTGTGCGTTTAAATTCTTTTGCCATAGACTCTTTACTAAATTCCATCATCCCATTTAAACATTGATATTTATGAAAACGATAGAACTTGTTTAATTTATATAAATTACTGTAATTTCAATTTCGCAAAGATACTAAAAATAGCTTTTTATTGAACAATGAAATGAACTGAGTCTACAACTTATTTCACACATTTTGAAAAGTAGATCAAATTAATTGATTTTTCAATCATTAACTTTATCTTTGTGTACAAGTAAAATATCATTAAAAAATATCATCTAAAAATCTATGGAACAAACTAGTGAAAAGAAACAAGGTCCAGAGCGATTACGTTCATTGGATGCACTCAGAGGTTTTGATATGTTCTGGATCATGGGAGCTGAAGAGATATTCATCCTTTTAGGAACTTTAACAGGGTACCCCATTTTGGAATGGTGGGCGAGTCAATTGTCACATGTTCAATGGGATGGGTTTCATGCATACGACATGATTTTTCCTTTATTTCTTTTTATAGCAGGAGTTTCATTTCCTTTTTCAGTCGCGAATAAAATGTCCGTTGAAGGAGGCAAGAAATCATTATATATCCACATTTTCAAGAGAGGTTTTCTATTGGTGTTATTTGGTATCATTTACAATAATGGATTCAGTTTTGATTTTGCAAATTTCAGATATGCGAGTGTTCTGGGGCGTATTGGTTTAGCATGGATGTTTGCCGCCCTCATTTTCATAAATACAAAAAATTGGAAAGCAAGGTTGATTTGGTTAGGTGCGATACTCATTTTTTACTGGTTACTGTTTGTCATTTTCAAAGCACCTGATTTAGGAGATCCCGATCATTTTTCAATGAAAGGGAATATAGCCAATTATATTGACCGGTTGCTTTTGCCCGGGCGATACTGTTGTTTCGAATTTGGAGACAATGAAGGCATATTGCCAACAATTGCAGCTACAGGAACAGGTCTGCTAGGGATGCTCACCGGTGAGTTTCTCAGGAGCAACAATAAACCCATGAAAAAAGTTCTATTTTTGGTATTCTGTGGAGCCATTTTAATGCTTATTGGATGGTTATGGAACTTTGTTTTTCCAATTAATAAGAAGTTATGGTCTAGTTCTTTTGTGTGTTGGGTAGGAGGTCTCAGTATTTTGATGCTGGCATTATTTTACCTTATAATAGATGTTTGGCATTATCGTAAATGGGCATTTTTCTTTGTAGTTATTGGAATGAATCCTATCACCATATATTTAGCAAACAGGATAATTAATTTCAGTAATGCGTCGGACTTCTTCTTTAAAGGACTAGCCGACATTCTGCCCGAAGCCTGGGCACCATTAATTTATGCAATTGGTATAGTTGCCGTTGGGTACGTTTTCCTTTTAATTCTTTATAAGAAGAAAATATTCTTAAAAGTATGACCAGACCAGCCATCTATTAAATAAGAAGGATTGTTACTGTAAGTCCAGTTTTTTTTAACAGATTCATTTTCTGAAAATTAAAACGACAATATAATTATGAAATATCTCAAACCCCTTATAGCGACCGGCACTATGTTGCTGGCAGCGACCGGTTTTGCACAGCAAGATTCAAAACCAAATATCGTGCTCATTTATGCCGATGACATTGGATATGGCGATTTGTCTTGTTATGGTGCAACCCGAGTTGAAACCCCAAATGTAGATAAAGTAGCCCGTGATGGAATCCGATTTTTAAATGCCCACTCGGCAGCTGCAACAAGCACTCCTTCACGATATGGACTGTTTACCGGGGAATATCCGTGGAGGAGAAAAGGAACCGGAGTCGCAGCTGGTGACGCGGCACTGATTATCAAACCCGAAAGATATACCTTGCCAAAAATGCTACAAGAGGCTGGATATTTTACCGGAGCGGTTGGCAAATGGCATTTAGGTCTTGGCGATAAAACTGGTAGTCAAGAATGGAATAGACGCGTATCACCCGGCCCAAACGAGATAGGATTTGATTATTCCTATATCATGGCTGCCACAGGCGACAGAGTTCCGTGCGTTTATCTTGAAAATCAGCGGGCTGTTAATCTCGATCCAAAAGATCCAGTTCAAGTAAGTTACACAAAAAACTTTCCTGGCGAACCTACAGGAAAAGATAATCCTGAACTGTTGACTAAACTGAAACCTAGTCACGGTCACGATATGAGTATAGTGAATGGAATTTCTCGAATTGGTTATATGAAAGGAGGCAAATCGGCTTTATGGGTCGATGAAAACATTGCCGACAGCATAACCGCACATGCTGTTGAGTTCATAAATGCAAACAAAAATAAACCATTTTTCTTATATTTTGGGACAAACGATATTCATGTGCCTCGTTATCCTCATTCCAGATTTGCCGGAAAAACCGGAATTGGACCTCGTGGAGATGCAATTCTGCAATTTGACTGGTCGGTAGGCGAGGTGATAAAAGCACTGGAAGAAGCTGGAATCCGCGATAACACATTGATTATCATTACCAGCGATAACGGTCCTGTTGTAGACGATGGCTATCAGGATGAGGCAGTAGAAAAACTCAAAGACCACAAACCGTGGGGCCCCTTCAGAGGAGGAAAATATAGTACTTTTGAGGCTGGTACGAGGGTGCCATTTATAGTAAATTGGAATGGTAAGATTAGTCCCGATGAATCTGATGCTCTTGTCTCACAGATAGATATGCTGGCCACTTTAGCAAACCTTGTAAATGTGGATGTCTCATCAAAACAAGGGTTGGATAGTCAAAATCAATTGTCTGCATGGCTTGGAAAAGAAAGGTCTGGCAGGGATTACGTTATTGGTTCGGCTAGTTCGTTAACTATATTGACAAATGACTGGAAATATATAGAACCTAACAAAGGTGCGGCGTATAATCCGTCGACAAACACTGAATTAGGAAATAATTTCCAAGATCAGTTGTACGATATAAAACATGATAGAGGTGAATATGATAATGTGGCAAAAGATAACATGTTGATAGTCCGTTTTTTGAAAGCGGTGTTAGAAGAGGAAAAAGCTAAGGGCATAGGTCTGGAGTTATAGAATAAACATTTAATTAATCAAAAAAGATGGTCGGGAATATTACATTCCCGACCATTTGTGATCTTATAAATAATAGTCTATTAGAATTTGTTTACCCAAGCCTCAAATGCAGTCATAAATCTTTTAAAAAAGGCTGCTGTATCTTCGTTGTTCAAATTGCCTTGTTCGTCAAACAGTGATTGTGCATTGCCTATGTAGCCTTCTGGTTGCTGCATCATTAGTACATTTAAAAAAACCATCGATTGTCTCAAAATATGGTTTGCACCAAATCCCGATAAACCACTGATAGACGCACTTGCCACAGCACCCGGTTTCCCGTCAAACATATTCTGTCCATAGGGTCTTGAACCTATATCAATTGCATTTTTGAGAACCCCCGGAATAGAACGATTATATTCAGGAGTTACAAATAAGAAACCATCGGCTTCCTTAATTTTTTGTCTGAAAGCAACCCATTCTGCAGGAGGATTTACGTCCAAATCTTCGGAATAATGCACAAGATTGCCAATTTCAAGAATCTCAAGATCCAAAGATTCCGGTGCCAATTTTATCATCGCTTTAGCTACCTTCTTGTTGTATGATTCTTTTCTTAAGCTACCAACTATAACGGCTATCTTCTTTTTGTTCATAATGTGTTAATTTTTTAAATGTGTTACAATTTTGTTTGTTATTCATGTAAAACAAATATCTATCTGATAATGTTTTGATTATAAATGCTTTTAATAGCCCATAAATGATAACGATATGATTAAGGTCTCACTATGGTCTCACTCAACTCCATTGAAAATATTGTCAACTACTGACAATAAAATTATCAATCAACATAAAACACTAATGTTTGCAAAGAGTAAAATTGCTCCCCGATACTTTGAAAAAGTAGAGCGTATAAATGATTTAAAGTATAATGCAGGTCAACGTTTCTTTTTGAAAAACGATTTCATCAAAGTAGCACATTCTTGTCCTAAAATTCCTGATGTGACACTGGTTTTGGGGTGTAATAAGTTTGCTGAAATAGTTGAATAACCTCGTTTTTCGTCGTTTGTACCATAAACAATACGGGCAATTTGCGACCAACCAAGGGCACCAGCACACATGGGGCATGGCTCTATGGTTACGTATAAAGTGCAGTCGGTCAGATATTTCCCGCCAAGCACATTTGCCGCTGCTGTGATAGCCTGCATCTCGGCGTGAGCAGTAACATCATTCAGCAACTCCGTGAGATTGTGAGCGCGAGCAATAATGCGCTGATTGCAAACCACCACCGCTCCAATAGGCACTTCATCCTCCTCATAAGCCTTTCGAGCTTCTGTAAGTGCTTGATTCATAAAATAATCGTCGTCGAGTATTTGCTCTTTGTGTTTTTTTTCCATCATCTATCTTCGCATTTCATTTTCCTCAAAAAGAGTAGGGTAATCCTGTTCCATATTTTTCAAAACAAAGGCCATGACAGTTTCGCGATACCATCTTGATTTGTTGGAAATCTTATATTTCTTCAGGTAAACATTAATAAGTTCCTGTTCTTCATCGCTGAGTGAGAACATAACTTTATTATTGCGCGGTTTTCTTTTAACCATTGGCTTGTAATTTCTTGATGACTTCATTTTTAACGGATTATTCCCATAAAAGACAAGTTGGATCACAGAAACATAGCCATTATGTCTTTTCAAATGCAAAAAAACAAAATATTTTTGCCATATTGAAACTTTTATTGCATATTTTTGCATTTAGATGTATTAATATCTGAAAAGCTAATGGCTGAACATAATGAACTTGGACAAAAGGGTGAGGATTTGGCAACCGATTATTTAAAGGAAAGAGATTACCGAATTGTAGAACGCAACTGGCGTCTTCATGGCTATGAGATAGATATTATTGCAGAAGATAAAGAATTTATTGTGTTTGTGGAAGTTAAGACCCGCAGCTCGTTGCAATGGGGTAATCCTGAAGATTTTGTTGACAGAACACGTCAGAATCGTATGGTAAAAGCTGCTGATTTTTATCTTAAAATGAACGCTATAGATAAACCTGCCAGGTTTGATATTATTGGAGCAATCTGGGATGGGCAATCAATGAAACTGGATCATATTGAAGATGCGTTTTTACCATCTCCCATGTAGTAATCGTTTCAAATAAAGTGTTATCTTTCAGCTATGAATGTAGAAGAGCTGTATAATTTTTGTCTTACCATAAAAGGAGCAGAAGAGAGTATGCCTTTTGGTGAAGATACAGTTGTGATGAAGGTATGCGGGAAAGTATTCATACTTTTCGGACTTGAATCAGAACCAGTGATGATGATGGTAAAATGTTCTCCTGAAAATGCGGAGAAATTAAGAGAACAATATAATTGTGTTCAACCGGCTTATCACATGAATAAAACTCATTGGAACAGTATTTATTTGACAGGAGAAATGCCTGATGAAGAAATAAAGCAGTGGATTCAACATTCCGTAGTTGAAGTGATTAAGAAACTTCCTAAAAAAATTAGACAAGCATATAATGATACAATTGAATGAGGATTTAATAATTTGGATTGACGAGACAGAATCCACAAACTTATATTTGAAAGAAAAGCTAAGTGAAAGCGCTCTTTCTAATGGGACAATAGTGGTTGCTGATTATCAGACCAAAGGAAGAGGACAGCAAGGAAATTCATGGTATTCGAGCAAATCGAAAAACTTGTTATTCAGTTTGTTGATTTATCCGGAGAAAGTGCTTGCTAGGGAGTTGTTTATTTTGTCACAGATTGCCTCGCTTGCTATCAAACGAACTTTGAATAATTACACAGATAATATCACTATCAAATGGCCCAATGATATTTATTGGAACCAAAAGAAGATAGCCGGCATACTTATTGAAAACAATTTAGAAGGAAAATATATTCAACAATCTATAATTGGTATCGGATTGAATGTCAATGAAGATGAATTCCCTGTTTTTCTACCAAACCCCGTTTCTTTAAAACAGATCATTGGACGGGATACAGATCGCAATGAATTGATGCAGAGGATATTGCAGGAATTTCAAATACTGTTTAATCGTCTTGACACCGAAGAAGATGGGAAAACTGAAGAAGAGTATATGCTAAGTCTTTATCGAGCTGAAGGTTATCATCTTTTTGAAGACAAGGATGGAGAATTCATTGCTCGTATAGAAGATGTTTTGCCATCGGGTCATTTGGTGTTGAGAACAAGGGATGAAGATAAAAACAAGACATACGCATTTAAAGAAGTAACATTTATATCAAATTAAGATGAAGTATAATCGTATATTATTGAAACTCAGTGGAGAATCGTTGGCTGGGGATGGCAAACAGGGAATAGATGAATTACAGTTGGAGAGATACGCCGAACAGATAAAGGAGATTGCCCAAATGGGCGTTCAAATAGGCATTGTGATTGGTGGTGGCAATATTTTCCGCGGACTAAGCGGCGCAAAAAACGGCTTCGACCGCGTGAAAGGAGATCAAATGGGAATGATGGCGACTGTGATTAATAGTTTAGCGTTGAGCTCGGAACTGACTTCTATCGGTCAAAAGAACCGAGTGTTTACTGCAATTCGGATGGAGCCTGTAGGCGAATTTTACTCCAAGTGGAAAGCAATTGATGCAATGGAGAAAGGTGAAATTGCTATCATTTCGGGTGGAACAGGAAATCCTTTTTTTACTACGGATACAGCATCAGCACTCCGAGGAATTGAAATAGAAGCGGATGTTATGTTTAAAGGAACGCGAGTAGATGGAATTTACACCGCGGATCCGGAAAAAGACCTCGGTGCCCAAAAATTTGACGACCTGTCGTTTGATGAAATATTACTTCATGAACTCAAAATCATGGATTTAACGGCTACCACATTGTGTAAGGAGAATAATCTCCCTATAGTGGTTTTTAATATGGATACGTACGGTAATCTCAAAAAAGTAATTATCGGAGAAAACATTGGAACATATGTTCATAAATGAAGGATTTTGATTAACTTTGTTTTCTTGATAAACCCTAAAGAGTATGGTAGAACTATCTAAAATTAAGAATGATGCCGAGGAAAAGATGCAGATGACTGCTGAATTCCTTGAAGAAACCTTTTCACGAATTCGTGCCGGACGTGCTAATGTTCACATCCTGGATGGTATTCGTGTGGATTATTACGGTTCAATTGTTCCGTTATCGAACATTGCTAATATCAATACTCCTGACGCAAAATCCATAGTTATTCAGCCTTGGGAAAAGTCCATGCTGAAAGTTGTGGAGAAAGCAATCCTGGATTCTGATGTTGGTATTACGCCTGAAAACAATGGTGAAGTTATTCGTTTGGGAATTCCACCATTGACGGAGGATCGTAGAAAGCAGTTGGTAAAACAGACTAAACAAGAGGCTGAAGAAGCTAAGATTAGTATTCGTAATACGCGTCGAGATGCTATCGACCTGATCAAGAAAGCAGTGAAAGATGGCATGCCTGAAGACGTAGGCAAGGATGGTGAGTCTGATGTTCAGAAGATCCATGACAAGTATATTAAGAAGGTTGACGATATGTTTGTCGAAAAGGAAAAAGAGGTACTAAAAGTCTAAATAAGTTTAAATAGAGAAAAGAGTGGAAGAACATATCGGTTGCGATGATCGATTCTTCCACTTTTTTTATATTGATTGGAGATGAAAGGACTGGTCATTAAAAATACAGGGAATACTTATCTTGTTCGAACAGAACAGGATGGGGACTTGTTTTGCAAAGTAAAAGGGAATTTTAGGCTGAAAGGAATTCGAAGTACAAGTCCTGTTGTCGTTGGCGATAGGGTGATTATTGAAGAAAGTGCTGAGGATTCTGCCTTTATTACAGAGATAGAAGATCGCAAGAATTACATTGTCAGACGGGCTTCCAATCTATCGAAGCATGCGCATATTCTGGCGGCAAATATTGATCAGACATTTCTCTTCGTGACACTTAAGATGCCCGAAACTTCAACGGTGTTTATCGACCGTTTCCTTGTCACTACCGAAGCATACAGTGTTCCTGTTTATCTTGTTTTCAATAAAATAGATTTGTATCAGGATGATAATGAGAGCATTGACTATTTGAATGGTTTAATAAACCTTTATACCACAATTGGTTATAAGTGTCTTCAATTATCGGTTTTAAATAAAGAGGGGATAGATGAAATTAAAGATCTATCTAACGGAAAGATTACCCTTTTTGCCGGTCATTCAGGAGTTGGCAAATCAAGTTTGATCAATGTATTGCAAAACGAGGCTGACAGACGGGTGGGAGATATTTCATCCTATCATCACAAAGGAATGCATACTACTACTTTTTCTGAAATGATCGAATTGAATAATGGTGGGTATGTTATTGATACACCTGGAATTAAAGGGTTTGGTACAATTGATATGAGTACTCCTGAAGTATCGCATTATTTCCCGGAGATCTTTAAGTTTTCTGCAAAATGTAAATATAATAACTGTTTGCATATCAATGAACCGGATTGTGCAGTACTAAAAGCTATTGATGATCATTATATAAGCCAAAGCAGATACACATCTTATTTGAGTATTTTGAAAGATGTAGATGAAGGGAAATATAGATAAACTTACCTACTAAACCCGTTTTGACATCCTAGAACTTAAATGTTTGTTATGTTGATGTAAAAACTGTAATTTTGTGTGAAATAGAATATATGATTCGTGTTTTTATTATTGGATATATGGGTGTGGGGAAAACCACATTGGGCAAAGCATTGGGTAAAGCTTTGAATATTGAATTCATTGATTTGGATAAATATATAGAACATTGTCAACGCAAAACTATACTCGAACTTTTTGATGAACAAGGTGAACATGGTTTTCGTATGCTTGAGCAAAAGATGTTGAAGAAGATTTCAACTTTTGAAAATGTTGTTATTTCTACTGGTGGCGGGGCTCCATGCTTTTTCGATAACATGCAGGTTATGAATAATGCGGGAGTGACAATTTATTTAAAGACCGAACCAGAAGAACTGGCGGCGCGACTTCGTGCTGCAAAAGGAGTTCGACCGATTATATCTGGTAAATCGAATGAAGAACTTGTCCCATTTATTGAACATCATTTGAACGAACGTGAACAGTTTTATAATCAGGCACAAATTATTTATGAGTCTAAAAAACTGGTAACTCCAAGTGATGTAGACGATACTGTTAATAATCTTATAAATGAACTGAAAAAATGCCGTAGCCATGATTTATGAACAGGAAATTCTCAAAAGCACATCATTTTTTGTGCGTGAGCTTTTACAGAAAGTAGATAAAACAAAAGCCACAATAATTATTGGTATTCCTAAAGAAAATCAAACTGTTGAAAAGCGTCTTGCTTTAACGCCGGAAACAACTGCATTACTGGTCGAATCTGGTCATCAGGTGCTGGTTGAAAAAGGTGCTGGAATATGTATTAATTATCCTGATAATTATTACTCTGAATCGGGCGCAGAGATTGTGGCAACGCATAGGGAGGTTATGCAAGCTGATTTGATCCTGAAGATTGCACCACCAACAGAATCTGAGGTGGAAATGATGAAATCAAAAGCAACTGTTTTTTCTTTTCTTCAACAGACAAAGATATCGCAACGTACGCTTGAATTAATGTCTGAGAAACGAATAAATGCATTGGCATACGAGTTGGTTTATGATAAAAGCGGTACTTCTCCATTTGATACAGCTATATCTGAAATAGAAGGAAGTTGCTCTATCACTTTGGCTGCCGAATTGATGAGTAATACTCACGGTGGAAAAGGAATTTTGATGGGAGGAATTCCCGGTGTTTCACCAACAGAAGTGGTGATAATTGGTGGAGGAGTAGCAAGTGCTGTGGCTGCCAAAACGGCTTTAGCTTTGGGTGCATCGGTAAAGGTCTTTGATGAAGACATAACGGAACTGCGTAATATACAGGAAAAAATTGGACGATCGCTTTTCACTTCAACATTACTTCCAAATGTGCTAAGGAATAATTTCCGCTCTGCAGATGTTGTTATCGGTGCTATGAATTATATCAATAAAACTCATTTCTATAGAATATCTGCTGACTTGATTAGAGAAATGAAAAAAGGTTCACTGATTATTGATTTGCGTATGTCAAATGGAGGTTGCTTTGAAACAACAATGGAAGCTTGTGTGGGTGATCATCCCACTATCTTTGAGAGATTTGGAGTTCTTCATTTTTGCGAAACCAGTCTCAGTTCACGGGTTGCTCGTACCGCTTCAATTTCATTGAGCAATATTTTTGTGTCTTTATTCGCCTCACTTTCTGATTGTGGAGGAGTGGATTTCTTTGCCAAATTCGACCGCGGTTTTGCTGCCGGTTTCTATATGTATTCAGGAAAGATGGTCAATTCATATATTGCAAACCGCTTTAATTTAACGGTTTACGATATTGGACTGTTTTTGTCAGGTTATTTATAAATAAACAATATCGCTATTTATGACTTTAGTTGTTTAGTGTATTAATTTCATCTTTATAATTCTTACATCTGCAATAGGTCGATCCATTTTATTGGTTTTCACTTTCGATATTTTATCTACTATATCCATTCCCTCGATTACTTCACCGAAAACAGTATAGTTCCCATCGAGATGAGGCGTACCTCCAATAGTTTCATAATCATAAATCGACTGAGGACTAAACTTGTATGTCGAATCGTTTGCATTTCCATATTTAGAAATCTTGTTGTCTTGCATTAACATCAATTCTTCTGGTGTAAATTTCTTTCCGGTTACTATATAAAATTGTGCACCGGAAGATGACTTCTCAGGATTTACCTGATCTCCTTCACGAGCAGCAGCTAATGCGCCATATTTATGATAAATCTTTGGTGTTCTAATTTCAGCGGGAATAGAGTAACCAACATCTCCATTACCCAACATTTCGTCCGGTTTTGCAGTTTTTGAATCGGGATCACCTCCCTGAATCATGAACTTGTCAATGACACGATGAAAAAGTACTCCGTTATAAAAACCGGATTTAACCAATTTAATAAAATTGGCACTATGTAAAGGGGTTTCTTTATAAAGTTTCAGAATGATTTCTCCTTGTGAAGTTTGCATTAGCACCTTTTGTTCTTTTTGCTTCCCAATATTTAGTGTTGAACAAGAATTTAATAATGTAAATAATGATATAAGTAATATCGCGTTTACTATGTGTTTCATATAGAGCTTAATAATGTTTGTTTCTTTCTTTTTTGCCAAATGTAAAACCATATTGGTAATATTATACCTTTTATGATTGACGAAATGGTTATTGCCCACCACACTCCATTTACACCAATTGTCGAGGCAAGAAATATTGCGAGAGGAATCCTTAATGTGTTGAAAACAATACTGACAATTGCCGGAGGCGAAGTTTTTCCAACTCCATTAAACATTCCTTGCATGGTCAATTCTACCATCATGAATATCTGAGAAAATCCCATGATATAAAGATACTTTCCACCCGCTTCATATGCAGCTTTTTCCGGAATAAATATTGAGAATATCTCTTCACCTAATAGCATGAATGCTAATGTTACAATAATACCTAATGCGCCCATCATATACAAAGTATATCGATAAGCTTGATTGGCTCGAAACATTTTTTTTGCTGTGTAATTCTGGGCAACAAAACTTCCTAATGCAGTGGAGAATCCTTGTGATGTGTTCCAGGTAATTCCCTCAATTTGTCCTCCTGTTGTTTGGCTTGTTAATCCTAAATAGCCCCCATAAATGGACGCTGTTCGCGCAAGGTTCATGTTTATAAACGAAAAATAGACATTCATGATTGCAACTGGCAATCCCAATTTCAAAATGTTGACAGTATATGTTTTTCTTAGACGGATGAGGAAGGGGAATTTACCAAATATTCCGTTTTTTCTTCTCAAATGTAGAATAAATAACGTCATCACAAGTCCCTGAGATATAACAGTTGCTAAAGCTGCACCTTTTATTCCTAGTCCCTGAATTGGTCCAAATCCGAAAATGAGTAATGGATCTAAGACAATATTTAGGGCTAATCCGCTGGCATTGAAATAGAAAGGAATATCACTCCTGCCGGAGCCAATGTAGATACCAGAAAAATTCAAAACAAGAAATACAAAAGGCAGTCCGAATGACACTGTTCTTAAATAAATTGCTGATTCATAAGCAATATCTGATTCTAACTTAAAGAATGAAACAAATGAATGAGGAGTAACTATAAAGATGGATGCGAAAAGTATTCCTAGGATAATGGCGATAGTTGTTGTGTGCGAAGCATAAATTGACGCCTTATCAAATCGTTTAGCCCCAATGGATTGTCCTATTGAAACCTCAGCACTTACTTTTGAAACAAGTGCTATTGAATTCATCATCCACATGATCATTCCAATTGTTCCAACTGCAGCAACAGATCTACTACTCAGGCGACCAATCCATATAATATCTACTAGATTATAGGTCATTTGAACAAAGCTGACAGCCATTAATGGTAATGCAAGTGAGATTAACTGTTTGAAAATCCCTCCTTGAGTAAAATCTCTAATCTGTTTACTTTGTAAGACTGACATCGGGTATATTTTTACAAAAAGAGAAGCAACCTTATTGGTCACTTCTCTCTATTGAGCGGAAGACGGGACTCAAACCCGCGACCCTCAGCTTGGAAGGCTAATGCTCTATCAACTGAGCTACTTCCGCAATAATGTACTTTCTATTTAACAATAGAACAATTTTGTGGGCAGTGATGGATTCGAACCACCGAAGGCTAAGCCAGCTGAGTTACAGTCAGCCCCATTTGGCCACTCTGGTAACTGCCCTTATAAATTTCAAAGGTACAAATTAATTTCTGATTTTATTAAGTGCAATCATTTTTAATGCTGTAATTGCCGCTTCCGTACCTTTATTTCCTAATTTTCCTCCTGCTCTTTCTTCAGCTTGTTCAAGAGTATTGGTTGTCAGCAATCCAAAAATAACTGGAACATTATATGTACAATTTAATGTTGTAATTCCTTGAGTAACACTTTCGCATACAAAAGTGAAGTGAGGGGTCTCTCCCTGAATAACGCATCCTAAAATGATGATAGCATTAACATCTGATTTTTCCAATAAATTTTTTGCTCCAAAAGTAAGTTCAAAACTTCCAGGAACATAATCAATAAGGATGTTGTCCTTTTGTACACCAAATTCAATGCAGGTTTTGTACGCACCTTCAAGAAGCTTCCCTGTAATAGGAGAGTTCCATTCAGAAACAACAATACCTACTTTCCAACTTGTTCCATTAGGTACTGTTTCTGGATTGTAGGAGGAAAGATTGTGATGTGCTGTAGCCATTATTCGTTGGTTTTTCCACCAAGTAATTTAGCCTGTTCTATATATTTGTCGGCTTCTTGACCTTCTGGTGAACTTAAATATTTATCTTTAATTATTTCAAATGTTTCAATAGTTTTGGCATAATTCTTTGCACTCAAATATGCAAGACCAGCTTTTTTGAAATATATCGGACTTAACATTTCGTTATCTGCATCTTTGGCTGCTTTGTTGAATTGCTTGATAGCTTCTTCTGCTTGTCCTAAATTTATATAGATATCGCCAATGGCACCTGATATTGCTGGAGTTACAAGCAAATCGCCACCCTTGAATTTTTTAAGGTGTTCTAATGCTTTTTCATTATTGCCAATTCTGCTGTAACTAATTCCGGCATATGCATGAGCAAGGTCTGCTGTTTTTGTGCCTTTATAGTCTTTTATAATCGATTCAAAACCAGTATAATCATTATTGTTTCCAAATAATGCAAGTGAATCTTCACCATTTAGGAAATAACCTTCACCTTTGAATATTGCAACTTGTGCTTTTTCATTACGAGGTATTTTATATAAATAGTGGTAAGCTAAAACAATACCGATGATAACTACAATTGCAGCAATCGAATATAAGATTGGCTTTTGATTTTTCTCAAAAAATTGTTCTGATGTTGCTAATTTTTCACTAACATCCTCAAATTTTTCTTCTGTAGTTTTAACTGATTCAACTTTTTTTGACATGTTATTCTTCTTAATAGTTGTTACTTTGAATAATAGTTTGCAAAAGTAATAGAATTTGTGCGATAAATAAAATAAAAATGAGTAATTTTATTCTTCAATTATTTTCAAGATTAATCTTTCTTGTATTTTTGTAGTCTTAGTTGAAGACTTTAACAAAATAAACAAAATATAGTATAATGAGAAAAATATATAATACATTATTAATATTGATGTTCTTCGGATCGGTTTCTTTAACTTATTCACAAGAACAGATTCAACAAGTGTTTACAAAGGTGCCTGTTGTAAATGGAAAAGTTCTTTTTCAGCAATTTATTCATGTTGAAGAAGATATGTCTACTAATCAACAATATGCACTTTTAAGTAAATGGGGTAAAAATAGTTATGCAAATAATCCTAAACTATCAAGTATTCGTTTTGATGAAAAGAATCAAAGTATTACAGTAAGTTCGAAAACGGATTTGTTACTTCCGGAAAATAGTCAAAAAGTGAAGGAGAAAATAGCGATGAACTATCGATTTGATGCTTCCATTACTAATGCTGGATGCGTATTGGTTTTTCGAGATATCACATTTCAAGATGACAGAAATAAAAGTAATTCATTTTTCCCTTTAACTTATTCTGCTGAAGAAATGATTACAGATGAATCGATTACGTTAAAATCAGATTCTCAGGAATTTAAAAAGAACTTGCGAAAAGCATCACTTTCTTTTTTCGATCAAGTTTATTTAAGTCTTAGTCTCAATTTTCAGCAAAAGAACTGAATACTATTAAAGTAGTGTCTATATATAGGCTAATAAAGAAAAAGAATCAGATTAATTGTATTCTGGAGTATTTATTTAAAGAAGGGATCATAAATATTGAAAAATGAATTGAATTTCATACTAAGATTTTTTGCTAAAATACTTGTTATATTCAATTTATATGATTAATTTTGCGCCCTAATTCGAGAAGAAAAAAACAATAATATATACGATACAATGTCAAAAATTTGTCAAATAACAGGAAAGAAAGCCCTGGTTGGAAACAACGTTGCGCACTCAAATTTGAGGACAAAACGTAAGTTCAACGTGAATTTATTCAGAAAAAAATTCTATTGGGTTGAAGAGGATTGCTGGATTAGTTTGAATGTTTCAGCATCCGGATTGCGCACGATTAACAAGATCGGATTGGATGCTGCATTAAAAAAAGCAGCAGCTAAAGGTTATTTAAATGCTTAATAATAGGAGAGTATAAAGAAAATGGCAAAGAAAGGTAAAGGAAATAGGGTTCAAGTAATTCTGGAATGTACAGAACATAAAGATAGTGGTATGCCTGGAACTTCAAGATATATCACAACAAAGAACAGAAAAAATACTCCTGAAAGACTCGAGTTGAAAAAATTCAATCCGATTCTTAAGAAAATGACAGTTCATAAAGAAATAAAGTAATAAAACGACAATAATATGGCAAAAAAAGCAGTCGCCGGATTCCGTGACAAAAGCGCATCAATTGGGCGTACACATACCAAAGTGATTAAAATGGTAAAATCGCCTAAAACAGGAGCTTATTCATTTCATGAAGAAATGATCCCAAATGATCAAGTAAAAGATTATTTTACGAAATAAGTCGGTTAAAAATATTTAAAAACTTCCCTGCGCCAAAACGTAGGGAAGTTTTTTATTTACTATTTTGTAGCTTTGCATTACCAGGAGAACTGGTCATTTCAATAATTATTTAAATACAAGAATTCATGGGTTTGTTTGATATCTTCTCTAAAGGAAATAAGGAAACTCTAGACAAAGGTTTAGAAAAAACAAAAGGAAGTTTCTTTTCCAAATTGTCACATGCCGTTGCCGGTAAATCTAAAGTTGATGATGAAGTGCTGGATGAACTGGAAGAAATTCTGGTTACATCTGATGTTGGAGTAGATACTACATTAAAAATTATTCAACGGATTGAAAATCGTGTATTGCGTGATAAATATATTGGAACAGATGAATTGACTTCAATTTTGCGTGAAGAAATTGCAAATCTGCTTATTGAAAATAACTCTGAAGATTTAGATGATTTCAGTTTACCCGAAGGCATAATTAAACCCTATGTTATAATGGTAGTGGGGGTGAATGGTGTTGGAAAAACTACCACAATTGGTAAATTAGCTTACCAATTCAAGAAAAAAGGATATTCTGTTTATCTTGGAGCAGCTGATACTTTTCGTGCTGCAGCAATTGAACAACTTGATATTTGGGGTCAAAGGGTTGATGTGCCTGTTATAAAACAAAAAATGGGTTCTGATCCAGCTTCTGTTGCCTATGATTCTGTAAGTTCAGCAAAAGCAAACAATGCCGATGTTGTTATTATTGATACAGCTGGTAGGCTTCACAATAAAATTGGGCTGATGAATGAGCTCTCCAAAATCAAGAATGTAATGAGTAAAGTAGTTGCAGGTAAACCAGACGAAGTATTATTAATACTAGATGGATCAACAGGTCAGAATGCTTTTGAGCAAGCAAAACAATTTACTGCAGCAACTGAAGTTACATCATTGGCCATCACAAAATTAGATGGAACCGCAAAAGGTGGTGTTGTAATTGGCATATCTGATCAGTTCAAGATTCCTGTAAAATATATTGGTTTAGGAGAAGGTCTAGGTGATTTACAAGTTTTCAACCGTAAGGAATTTGTAGAATCATTATTTGGGAAATAACATTTGAAATATATTTAATGAAAAATCAAATAGATGTCATTACTTTAGGTTGTTCAAAGAATTTAGTGGATTCTGAACTTCTTATGAAACAGCTTATAGCTAATGGTTATACAGTAGAGCATGATCCCCAAACTCCTCAAGGAGATATTGTGGTCATAAACACTTGTGGTTTTATTAATGATGCAAAGGAAGAGTCTATAAACACGATATTAGCTTTTGCAAATGCAAAAAAGTCAAATAAAGTGAAAAAACTTTTCGTGATGGGATGCCTCTCAGAGCGATATATGCTTGAATTGAATGAAGAAATTCCCGAAGTTGACAAGTTCTATGGTAAATTCAGTTGGAAAAACTTGATTTCAGACCTTGGTAAATCCTATTATAAAGATTTGGAATTTGAAAGATCACTTTCTACACCATCTCATTATGCATATTTAAAAATAGCTGAAGGATGTGACAGAACTTGTTCTTACTGTTCAATTCCTTTGATTACAGGTAATTATAGATCACGCAGTATAGAAGATATTGTGTGTGAGGTCCGAAATTTAGTTGCTAATGGGGTAAAAGAATTTCAATTTATAGCCCAAGACCTGACATATTATGGATTGGATTTATATAAATCAATGAAATTACCTGAATTGGTTGAACAAGTATCCGATATCCCTGGAGTAGAATGGATTCGTTTACATTATGCTTATCCAGCACATTTTCCAAATGATCTATTAAGAGTTATGCGAGAGCGTACAAATGTTTGTAATTATTTGGATATTGCTTTGCAACACATTAGTGATCATATGTTGACGAAAATGAGACGTAATATTACTAAACAAGAAACAATCGAATTAATTTCGAAATTTAGAGAAGAAGTACCAGGAATTCATTTGAGAACAACTTTGATGGTTGGACATCCTGAGGAAACGGAACAAGATTTTGAAGAGTTGATTGATTTTGTTAAGCAAACCAGATTTGAACGTTTGGGAGCTTTTCCTTATTCACATGAAGAAGGAACATACGGTGATAAGAATTACTCCGACAATGTGCCAGCTGAGGTAAAACAACAGCGCATGAATGAATTAATGGATATTCAGGAAGATATTTCATTGTCTATCAATGATATGAAAGTAGGTAAAACACTTAAAATTATTATTGATAGAGAAGATCCAGAATACTTTATTGGTCGGACTGAATTTGATTCACCAGAAGTGGATGGAGAAGTTCTGGTCAATAAAAATAAACAATTATCAATCGGAGAGTTTTATAATGCAAAGATTAATAATGCTCTTCCTTTTGATTTAGAAGCTACAATTGAATAAATTTTAATCAACGTTCTGTTGTATTAAAATACCCATCACCTGATTATTAAATATTGATAAAAAGAGAAATATGGAATAATATGACACACGAAGAATTATTAGAAAAGCTAGCAGAAAGACTCGATTGGGAACAAGCAAAAGTGACTGATGTACTGGAATCAATGGTTACAATAATAAATGAGCAATTAGTTAATAATGTTCATATTTCAATCGATGGTGTCGGTGTTTTTGAAACTTTTAAAAATGAAGAGCGCATTTCTTTAGATCCAACCACACGAGCGCGTTATCTTGTTCCACCAGAAGTGATTGCTGTTTTTAATCCCGACTTAATATTAAATAATAGATTTAAGAAAGGAGGCGACAATGAATAATGTAACTCTTTCAGAGATTGCAAATCTTGTTGCTTCAAAAGTCGACATTTCAAAAGAAGAAACAGAAGCTTTTGTAAATCAATTGTTTGAAATAATATTTGATTCGCTTACAATAGATGAGTCTATTAACATAAATAACTTCGGAACCTTTAAACTGACAAAGGTTCAAGCAAACGTAAATGATGGATCTGATAAAAATCAAGAGTTCCGTTCAGAATATAACGTGAGTTTTACACCAGATTCAGTATTAAGTAATCTTGTAAACAAACCATTTGCTCAATTTGAAAAAACATTACTTGCAGACGGAATTGATCTTGATTTACCAATACAGACTGAAATTGAAGGAGATTTTGAATTACTCGAAAAAGAAGATTTAGTTATAAACGAACAACAACTTATTATTACTGAAGTCAAAGATAAATCGAGAGATAATAAAGAGTTGGACATTGAAAAACAAGTACAAAAAAAATCCGAAGCTAATTCAAATGATAACAAAAAGCTTCCAAAATGGCCAATAATTCTTGGAGCTGCAGCAGTAATAGGAATTTTTACATATCTTTTAATCGATGATTCTTCCGATTAGTTGTTGTATTTAATTGTTTTTTTTATAAAATTGGTTAGAAATGAGTCATATAACAAACTTGTTAATTAGTAGGAGAAGCGTTCGCAAATATTCTGATGAACTTTTGGCTCCTGAAGAAACTGAATTGATTTTACAAGCAGCTTTATTGTCGCCAACATCAAAAAATAGTCACTCTTGGAATTTCATAATTGTTGAAGACAAAGAAATGCTTCAAAAGCTCTCGATTTGTAAACCTGAAAGTGGCAAATTTATTGCAGATGCAGCATTAGCAATAGTTGTTGTTGGAAATCCTTTGTTAAGTCAGGCATGGATTGAAGATGCATCGATCGCTTCTTTTGCAATGCAAATGCAAGCTGAAGATTTAGGAATAAAAAGTTGTTGGGTACAAGTTCGGAATCGTGAATTTTCTGAAACTGTCACTTCCGGTGAGTATATAAATGATTTATTAAATATCCCAATGCCATTAGAAGTGTTAAGTATTATTGCATTCGGTAAAAATCAAAAACCCCGAACCCCACATGATGTTGATGCATTGTTATGGGAAAAGATACATATTGGTAAATATCCCTTAGAATCAGATGATTCAAAATAGTAAGATAAGCATAGCAAATGAAAATAGTTTTTGTAGGATCTGGTAATTTGGCCACTCAACTTTCATTGGGACTAAAAGACTCAGGTCATTCAATTATTCAAGTATTCAGTAGGTCAATTGAAAATGCAAAGCAATTAGCCGATAAGTTAGGAGCAGAATACACGAATGATTTGCAACATATTTCTCCAGATGCTGAGTTATATTTTTTTTCAGTTAAAGATGATATTCTTGGTGAAGTCATCCATAATTTTCCTGCAACAAAAGGAGTATTGGTTCACACAGCCGGAGCAATTTCCATGAATGTATTTAAAGGACGAAAAGAAAGATATGGTGTATTTTATCCTTTACAAACATTTAATAAAAATAGGAAGATTGATTTTCATCAAATTCCTGTATTCCTTGAAGCAAGTGACAACGAGGCTTCAACTTGTTTGGAAGAAATTGCAAAAAGTGTTTCCGACCATTTTCAATTTTTGTCAAGTGAAAAAAGACAATATCTTCATTTGGCAGCTGTTTTTGCCTGCAATTTTACAAATCACATGTATGTTTTAGCTTCAAATCTGTTGAAAGATCAAGGTCTCGAGTTTGATGTATTGAAACCACTTATCAGTGAAACTGCAAATAAGGTAATGGAGCTTTCTCCTCAACTAGCTCAAACAGGTCCTGCTGTTCGTTTCGATGAGAATGTTATTCAGAAACATATTAGTTTATTAAAAGACGATGCAATTCAAGAACTTTACATTAAATTGAGTAAAAGTATCCACTCACACAACTTATATAATCAATCAAAAAATAAAGTGTAAATATTCAAATCATCATTTTATAATACAGATATTGATTGTTAACCGTATAATTACTCAGTGAAATAGAATAATAGATATTATCATTAAACGTTATATTTGTAATAGAATAACGGTAATTTGTTTTTTCATCTTTCTAATCCAAAGAAAATCGTCTAAATATGTTGTAAATTCAATTGTCTTGACACACTTCACAATTATTTAATTGAATAAATATTAACATTACAAATTTGATTCAAAATAAAACTCTACTTATATTTGTGTATTATCAATTAATCCTTATGTAGGAATGGCAAAAGTAATAGGATATGTGGAAGTAAATACGCAACGTTGCAAAGGTTGTAATTTATGCGTAGTTTCTTGTCCAACAAATGTATTAGAACTTCAACCTCGTGAAGTGAATGATAGAGGGTATCACTTCGTTTATATGAAAAATCCAGATGATTGTATAGGCTGTGCAAATTGCGGAACAGTATGTCCAGATGGATGTTTAACTGTTTACAGGAAGAAACTTGGATAGTTAGATTGAAACTTATTCAGTACAATCACATAAATAAAAGAAAATATTATGTCAGAAGAAATATCTCTGCTAAAAGGGAACGAGGCAATCGCCTATGCTGCAATTAATTATGGTGTTGACGGATATTTTGGATATCCCATTACTCCTCAATCAGAAATTATTGAGACATTGATGGCCGCAGCTCCATGGAAAACTACCGGAATGGTTGTTTTGCAAGCTGAAAGTGAGGTAGCCGCAATTAATATGGTATATGGAGGAGCTGCTTGTGGTAAATACTCAATGACTTCTTCATCAAGTACAGGAATGAGTCTGAAGCAAGAAGGAATATCTTACCTTGCAGGTGCTGAATTGCCATGCTTGTTAATAAATGTTCAGCGAGGTGGTCCCGGATTAGGAACCATACAGCCTTCTCAAGCTGATTATTTTCAGACAGTTAAAGGTGGCGGTCATGGTGATTATAAATTGATTACCCTTGCACCAAATTCAGTACAGGAAATGGCGGATTTTGTTTCTCTTGGTTTTGAACTGGCATTTAAATACCGGAATCCTGCAATGATTTTATCTGATGGAGTAATCGGTCAAATGATGGAAAAGGTGAAACTGCCTGAACCGCAGCGTCGTAGAACAGAACAAGAGATTCGTCAACAATGTCCATGGGCAACACTTGGTAAAACACCTGATAGAAAACCAAACATTATTACCTCATTAGAGCTTGATCCTGTAATCATGGAAGAAAATAATGAGCGAATTCAAGCGAAGTATCGTGAAATTGAAAAACACGAAGTAAGGTATGAAGAATTCATGTGTGAAGATGCAGAGTACCTATTAGTAGCTTTTGGTTCAACAGCCAGAATTTGTCTGAAAGTAGTTGAACTAGCCAGAAAAGAAGGATATAAGGTAGGAATGTTGCGACCCATAACTTTATGGCCATTTCCTAGTGAAATTATTAATAAATATGCAGATCAGGTAAAAGGAATTCTTACTGTAGAGATGAATGCTGGTCAGATGATAGAAGATGTGCGATTAGCAGTAAACGGAAAAGTAAAAGTAGAACATTACGGTCGTTTAGGAGGAATGGTTCCTACACCTGAAGCAACATTGGAAGCGCTAAAAGAAAAAGTGATAAACTCTTGATATGGATCCAAAATTACGTAAATTATTTTTAGTACTATTCGCTATTGGAGCGATTGCAACAATCATAGTGTTTTATGTATCAGAACGTAATCTCACATTGACTTGGATTCTTGGAGGAATAACTATTCTATGTTATATATTATTTCGGTTTACAAAGAAAAAAATCAACTAAAATGAATAAAAGTGATATAGTAAGTCCTGAAAATTTGGTTTATCAGAAACCAGTTTTGATGAACGATAATCACATGCATTATTGTCCGGGATGCTCTCATGGAGTTGTTCATAAGCTTATTGCAGAAGTTATCGATGAAATGAACATTCAGGATTCCACAATCGGTGTAGCACCAGTAGGTTGTGCCGTATTTGCATATAACTATCTCGATATTGATTGGATGGAAGCAGCTCATGGTAGAGCTCCAGCTTTAGCAACAGCAGCCAAGAGAATGAATCCCGATAAAATGGTATTCACATACCAGGGAGATGGAGACCTTGCAGCTATTGGAACAGCAGAAACTATTCATGCTTGTAACAGAGGAGAAAATATTACCATTATCTTTATTAACAACGGAATATATGGAATGACCGGAGGTCAGATGGCACCAACTACTCTAAGTAATATGGTGACATCGACTTCACCAGAGGGACGTGATGTGCAAACGATGGGGAACCCATTGAAAATATTGGATATGTTGGCATTACTTGACGGAGTATGTTTGGCTTCACGCCAGAGTGTTCATACTGCTAGTGCAGTAAAAAAAGCCAAAAGATATATTAGGTTAGCATTTGAGAACTCAATGGCTGGGAAGGGCACTTCGATTGTTGAAATTGTTTCAACTTGTAATGCAGGATGGAAAATGACCCCAGTGGATGCAAACAATTGGATGGAGGAGCATATGTTTAAAGTTTATCCCATTGGAGATTTGAAAAACATTTAAAAGAAGAGAATAATGTTACAAGAAATTGTTATAGCTGGTTTTGGAGGTCAGGGAGTATTATCAATGGGCAAGATTCTTGCCTATTCCGGAATAATGGAAGACAAAGAAGTCTCTTGGTATCCTGCTTACGGACCGGAACAACGAGGAGGAACAGCAAATGTTACCGTAGTTGTCAGTGATGAACCCATCAGTTCACCTATCGTTGATAAATTTGATGTAGTGATTGTGCTTAATCAACCATCTATGGACAAATTCGAAAATAGAGTAAAACCCGGTGGAGCACTTATTTATGATGGATATGGAATTCATCACGCACCAACACGAAAAGATATTAATGTTTATAAGGTAAATGCTATGGATGAATCTGTGAAAATGAATAACACTAAAGTATTCAATATGATTATTTTAGGTGGTTTGTTGAAAGTTTCTCCCATGGTTAAATTAGAAAATGTAATGAAAGGGTTAAAGAAGTCCCTTCCAGAACGTCACCATAAACTTTTGCCTGCAAATGAAGAAGCCATTGCTCGTGGTATGGAAATCGTTGAGCAAATACAGAAAACAGAATAATTTACAGTAAATGTAATCATTCTGTTAGAGGCCGGTTTAATTTGTATTAGACCGGCTTCGCGATTTCATAGGTTTCTGGTCTGAAGTATTTGTCTTCTTGTCCGATACTTTTTTTGGGGTTTTGTTTCCCATGTTCACTGTTCGTTTACCTTTATTCCCAGATTTCTTATTATTTTTCTTTTCAAGTACAGGGTTATATTCGGGAGCTGCTCCCAATTCTGTAGGAACAGGTATTTTGTAAATAACTTTCTGAAGGAAGCTTTCTATTTGAGAAAAACGGAACTGTTCCTGTGGAGATACAAATGTGATTGCCATTCCGGTATCGCCAGCTCTGGCAGTTCGTCCAATCCTATGTACGTAATCTTCCACATCATAAGGAACATCAAAATTGATGACAAGTGAAATATCATCGATATCAATGCCGCGAGCAACAATATCTGTAGCAACCAAAATATCAACACGTTCATTGCGGAATTCATGCATCACATGATCGCGTTGAGCCTGGTCCAGGTCGGAGTGCATTTCGTCTGCCGATAATCCCATCCTTTTAAGAGTTTTGGCAATATCTTTTACTTTCTGTTTAGAACCGGAAAAAAGAATTACTTTATTAGGTTTCTTATCTTTGAAAAGTAGTTTTACAATCTCAAGTTTCTGAGGCTCATAACAAATATATGCTGTTTGCATAATTGTTTCAGGAGGACGAGTAACGGCAATAGTTATTTCTTTGGGATTATGAAGAATAGTCTTAGCCAATTGTTGAATTTTGGGAGGCATTGTAGCAGAAAACATGATTGTTTGTCTGTCTTTAGGAAGCAAATTTGAAATTTTCATGATATCATCATAAAATCCCATATCTAGCATACGGTCAGCCTCATCGAGTATAAAATATTTTACACCCGAAAAATCAATTTTATATAAGTTGATATGTGAAAGCAGTCTTCCTGGAGTAGCAATAACCACTTCCGCACCTTTAAGCAGTCCACGTTTTTGCACATCCCAAGCATCACTGTCATTTCCTCCGTAAACGGCAACAGACGAAAACGGAGTAAAATAAGAAAAGCCCTCCATTTGTTGGTCCACTTGTTGGGCCAATTCGCGCGTAGGCTCCATGATTATTGCATTCACTTTGTGTTGGTCCTGCTTTTCTGTCTGTAGGTTATTGAGGAGTGGCAGTAAAAAAGCCGCAGTTTTCCCAGTACCTGTTTGTGCAACAGCAATAACATCTTTTTTATCTAAAATTACAGGGATTGCCTGTTCCTGTATCGGAGTAGTTTCGGTAAAATTCATTGCTTGCAGACCTTCCAAGAGAGAATCGCACAGCGGTAGTTCAGTAAATAACATCTAATAGTTCTTGTTTACACAAAGGTAATACAATTTATTGACAGTCGTTGAAAAATAATTATAGCAGATGCTTTTTTTATATTAAAAAATAATATATCTTTGCACTCACTTTTAGGAGAGATGGCAGAGTGGTCGATCGCGGCGGTCTTGAAAACCGTTGAAGTGCGAGCTTCCGGGGGTTCGAATCCCTCTCTCTCCGCAATATATGTTGTAAATCAACAAGTTGTAATATATACACACGGTTCTACGCACAAAATAGCGTTGACTGTGTGTTTTTTTTGTAGTTAATCAAATAAATAGAGCTCGCTCACGCGGCAAC